>OFNC01000024.1_pt1 | contig 6774 bp, 6 predicted proteins | sample 1541971 | NCBI WGS metagenome assembly OFNC01 (sample SAMN04958489, study PRJEB24370) | sediment metagenome | isolation source: lake sediment | place: USA: Lake Hill lake, St. Paul Island, Alaska | collected 2013 | reverse complement strand
TTCCCTACACGACGCTCTTCCGATCTTTATGAAAACTGTCACGGATCGACTTGATGCTCTGGCTTCGGAACTTGAAAAACAGAGGCCCGAACTGGCCCTGGCTATTGATCTCATCAGCGATAAGCTCGAGAAGATGGCTTCTGATTCTCATATGTCAGCCAAAGCTATTAAAAGAGCATTGGGTCGTCTTAAAAAATAGTTCTTGCAAAAAAATTGTTTTGAGTGTATATTTAGGATATGATTAACCTATATATCACCGTCTGTAGGATAGCACACTGTAAACCAATGGTGCGGCAGCGGTAGTATATTATCCAATTTTGATACCATAGAACCCTGCCGATTCACCCGGCGGGGTTCTTTTTTTTTTATGACGGTGTAGCAGAATTGGTTCATGCGGCGGACTGCAAATCCGCATATGTGGGTTCGAGACCCATCACCGTCTTAAAACGTCTTAAAAAATAGTTCTTGACAAACGTTCCCAATAGTGGTATATTAGTAGCAAGGGACATCATATGCAAAATATTTCTCTATCCAGGAACTCCACAAGAACCATAGCCACCATGGCCCATGCCACGGTCGTGGCATTGCCTTTATCATCTTCATGGTCGAAACTGGGACTCGAAGGTTATAAGGCGAAAAATCCGGTGGGACTTGGATAGATAAGACGTAAAAGTAGATCAAACCAAGCCCCGCCGGAGAAATCCAGCGGGGCTTTTTTGTTGTCAGCCCTTGAAGGGCTGTTAAGATAGGCTCTTTGACATTTTGGAAGAACATACAGACAGCCGGGTTTGATACCGGCGCCGGCAGAACCCCCGGTCTATCAGGTGCTGTGTGGCAGGCGACAACGGCCGATTACCCTGCATCGCAGGGCTGTTCATTGATCGGTACAACACGCCAAGCACGGTCCAGGATCTTGGTCGCATAATGTTTAATGGGACCTGGATTGGGAAAGTCATCCAGATAGGGAGTATGTTTTAAAATTTATGTTGATCGTAGCTCAATTGGTAGAGCACCGGGATGTGGCCCCGGCGGTTGCGGGTCCGAGTCCCGTCGATCAACCCAAATTCACCCGGGTGGTGGAATCGTATACACGGTAGCTTGAGGGGCTACTGGACGCTATAGTCCGTGCAGGTCCAAGTCCTGTCCCGGGTACTTAGGTGGCTAGCTTAATTGGCTAAAGCCGTGGACTCCAAATCCACAGACTGAGGGTTCGAGGCCTTCGCCACCTGTAAATTGACAAGGGGCTGTAGCTCAATTGGGAGAGCGCCAGATTTGCATTCTGGAGGCCGCAGGTTCGATGCCTGTCAGCTCCAAAAACTTGAAGGTATGGTTGAGATGACGGGGATGTGTATTCTTTGAAACATGCTCTCATACTCTAGCGGTAGGAGGCTTGACTCTCTATCAAGATGTCCGGGTCCGACTCCCGGTGAGAGTAATTTTAACTAATGCGAGTATAGCCTAGAGGTCAGGCGCCAGCCCTCCAAGCTGGCTTACGCGAGTTCAAATCTCGCTGCTCGCTTTTTCTGCTCTCGTCGTCTAGTGGTTCGGACACTAGATTTTCATTCTAGTAACAGCGGTTCGATTCCGCTCGAGAGTATAGTTGACAAGCGGTAATAGCTTAGGGGTAAAGCGATACCTTGCCAAGGTATAGATCGCGAGTTCAATCCTCGCTTACCGCTCCAAATATTGGGCGCTTATTTCAGCTGGTAGAATATCTGGCTTACATCCAGAAGGTCGGCAGTTCGAATCTGTCAGCGCCTATTAAAACTAAGTCCCGGTGGGGGAAATTGGGAGACCCACTAGCTTCAGAGGTTAGTGCTGAAAGGCGTCCAGGTTCAAGTCCTGGCCGGGACATTGACATATGCGGGTGTACCCGAATTGGCACAGGGGCTTGGCTTAGGACCAGGTGCTTAACAGCGTAAGAGTTCGAGTCTCTTCACCCGTAAATTGATTTGCGCGGAGGTAATTCAACGGTAGAATTCTTGCTTCCCAAGCAAGATGTTACGGGTTCGAATCCCGTCCTTCGCTTTTGTAAAGGGACTGTATCGTGCCCGTCTTATAAGCGGGAGAAACGTAATTGGTTCATGCTGGTTCGACCCCAGCCAGTCCCATATGTAAATAATCGCCCAGGTGGCGGAAAGGTCTACGCAACAGTCTTAAAAACTGTCGGGAGATTACTCCCCTGCCAGTTCGAGTCTGGCCTTGGGCATAAAAATAAACAGGAGGTATTTATGACACATAAGGAGTTACTTTATCACCTGCAAATGCGGTGAAAAGTTTAAGTTTACAGAGATCCAGTTTGATGATTTTGACTGTGGCATGATGGGGTTTCTTAAATGTGGGTGTGGACAGATTATTATGCCCCATTGTGAAGAAAGAAACCTGAAGATTGAAACGGGGGTAATTGAAGGGCAGGACAGAGGTTGGACCTAAATGATTTACGGAAGGGTGGCCGAGAGGTTAAAGGCGCCAGACTGTAAATCTGGTCCCTTCGGGGTTCATAGGTTCAAATCCTATCCCTTCCATGTAAACTGAGCTCATAGTTTTTTAGGTTTAAATTATGTCGTATAGCCGCTGGATCGGATCACATTGGTACACTTACTATAGCGCCGGTAGCGGTCAGGATATTAATAGTCAAGTTCTCGATATATGCTCTGTGGCTTCTTTTACTTATAAGGAGTTAAAATACAATATAAATTTCTGCATAAACAGGGTGCAGGAAAAAGACCCCGAGGCAACTGAGGAAGAAATAAAAGAGCTTAAGGGATATATACAGGAGTTCATAGCGGATGTCGAGAGTGACGTTGGTCTGAAATATTATGAGGCCATTAAAAGACTGGATCTGAGCGTTATTAATGATCTGCTGTCATGGCTTGAAGAACAGGAAAAATGGGACAAGCAACGGCGTGAGGATCTAAAAAAATCAGGAATTACTATAAAAGAGGATGAGACAATAACCTCTTTTAATGAAGCTTTGAAAGTAATATATGCAGAACCAACAGACCTGCCGTTGTTAATGGCTGAGATGCAAACGGATCTTGGGAAAGGTGTACTTGAACAGCGACTGAAAAATCCGAAGTGTGTTCTTTTAAATTGTACGAAAAATAATTCATAGGGTTCGTGGCCAAGCAGGTAAGGCACCATCCTTTTAAGATGGTTATTTCGCAGGTTCGAATCCTGCCGGACCCATAAAAATTAATAAAGGGTTCATAATTCAACGGTAGAATAGCTGACTCTTAATCAGTCAATAATGGTTCGAATCCATTTGAGCCCATACACGGTATATGCCGAAGTGGTGGAATGGAAGACACGATAGACTCAAGATCTATTGCGAAAGCGTGAGAGTTCAAGTCTCTCCTTCGGTAATTCGCCGTCGTAGCTCAGCTGGTGGAGCGTATCCTCGGTAAGGATAAGGTGGCCAGTTCAACCCTGGCCGACGGCTTAATGATATATGGAGGGCTAAAGCGTAATTGGTAGCGTGTCCGCCTTGAAAGCGGAAGCCGCAAGGCTCTGGGGATTCGAGTTCCTCGCCCTCCGAATTTTTTGAGGAAGTCTACGCTAATGGTAAGCGGCGAGCCCGGAGAGCTCGTGCCCGCAAGGGTTTCGGCGTTCAAGTCGCCGGACTTCCGATATCTGGAGGAATCGCATAATGCTAGTGCACCCGATTCGAGGTCGGGCGGCCGAAAGGCTGTCGAGGTTGAAATCCTCGTTCCTCCGCCAGTAAAGAACGCCGGTATAGCTGAGATGGTACAGCGCCAGATCCGTACTCTGGAGATCCCCTGTTCGACCCAGGGTGCCGGCTCATTGTATATTTGATTCATCAACAGGAGAACTGTATGACAAAATGTTTAGGGATCAACCGTAGGTTTGACAAGGGCCTTATTTACGTTAAAGATACTTTGTGCTAATTTAAACAATGAGAGGTGACTTATGACTTCGGTAGTCGTTTTGACCAGGGATTATCAGTACTGGACGGATGTGGATCTGAGGAAGATATTCAGCTGGCTTATAAAGGATAAGATCGAAATAATAGTATCCCATGAGAGCGAAGAGGTTGGTAGCATTACCTTCAAGATCAAGCGACCTCTCGTAGTACGACTGCTGAAGTTTATCGGGTACAAGGCTAAGCATGAGACGATCAGCTATAGCAAAGAAGCTGTATTTTCGAGAGACTTGAATTATTGTCAATATTATCATTATGACGATCAAGGCAGGTCTTTCAAGTATAGATGTTCCGATGAAGAGCGTTCGATCGATCATATCATACCTACGTCCCGGGGCGGGGACCCACGCTCTTTTGAGAACTGTGTCTGCAGTTGCAAGAGGTGTAACGTGTCTATTAAGGGGAGTAGGACCCCGGCCGAGGCCGGGTTGAAGCTTATCCGTCAGCCTACTATTCCTAAGAGGAAGGCTGGGGAGTTCGTGACCATTACGTTCCCGTATAATCCGAGTAAGCTGGCTCACAGGGTTTATGCGGAGAAGGTTCTGGGTATGATTCCGGCTTAGTTCTGTGGCCCTTGGACTATTCGAGTCATCCAGCTTTCATCTTACAAGATGATTTCATTGGGACTTAATAAGCGCATCCAGGGGCTACAGTTTTTAAATCTACGCCTCCGTCACCTAAAGGATAGGGTGCAAGTTTCCTAAACTTGCTGTGTCAGTTCAATTCTGGCCGGGGGTACTAAATATAGCGCCGGCATAGCTTAGCAGATAAAGCACCACACCTGTAATGTGGATATCGGGGGTTTGATTCCCTCTGCCGGCTTTTGAAATACGTCTCAGTAGCTCAGTTGAATAGAGTCACAGATTTCTAATCTGTTGGTCGGGGGTTTAAGTCCCTCCTGAGACGCCAAAAAGGCCCAATCCCAGACCGGGACTGGGCCTTTTTTCTTAGAGCATCTCTGGAATAAGATCCATCTGGGGAATCTGTTCATCCGGTTTTTCCTGGACTTCTCCCGACGTGATCCTGCTCCCCTGGATATGCATAATATTATTGATAGTGACTGTAGGCATATTCAGGTTATCAGCTGTCTGATTGGTCCTATCCCGCAGAAAGACATGATCTGCATAGTCGGGTGATCCCGAAATATGCTTCCATTGTCCTTTCAGAGCTTTATTCACATACTTGATGACCTCGGAGCCATAGGGGAGAAATCCCCGATATTCCCGGGCCTGGGCTATATGATTCATGAGGTAGTATTTCACAGGAAACAAAGTTGACCAGCATGGGTCCAGGTGTGCAAAATCCTCAAGGTCCTGAATTGAGGGGTTAATCTTAGTTGCCAGTTCATAGGCCCTATTTCTGGTAGACAACAGAGTTGCCCGACGTCTAAAAATGGTAACATCTGGTGGAGCCATCCCGACCATATCCATCTTGGCCGGATCCTGGCGCTGCATGAAAATAGCCACGGAACCCAGAAAATCAAAGGTATTGACGGGAATACGGGGCATTGCCAAATAATGAACTAGGTTGGATCCAACACCGTAGGAAGAGTTAAATGAGGTAATGAGTTCAATAAATGATGATAGCTTAACCATAGCAGGTCTCCTTAAGTTGATGTTTCGAGTTTAGAACTCTATGGGTCAGATCGGCCGGCGTAATGCTGATGTACAGCTACCGTGATTAGCGATCTGATCAACTGCTTCAGATTTTATGTCATAGGGACCTCCTTGGTTATGTCTAATTGGGCCAGCTGTAGTTCTCCATAGACTTCTTCCACAGGCCGACTCTCCTGAGCGGATGTGTAGATAGGGTGCCTTGATTATAATATAGCATATCCAAGTCTATTTGTCAAGGACAAAATAAATTATTTGCATTCCGATCCCATTTGTATTATATTATAAATAGGGGCACTACATGCAGGATGTTAAGGATAAATTGATAGCAGAAGCCATACTGAACCATGGAGAGATAAAGCCTGTAGCGCATCGTACGAATTTGCAAGACTGTTTTACGTTCGAAAAGGACCAGATTCTGTTCTGGTTTAATGATGGATCCAACTCAACGAAAATCATATCAAGGCTAATTAATGAAAATTAACATCCTTATCCGGCGCCGTAGCATAGGTCGTTCACCCGGCTGAGGGCTGTCTTTTACCATATACAGAGCCTCGTCCGGGTCCCGGACGGGGCTTTTTTGTTTTGTGCCCCCGTAGTTTAGATGGATAAAAATTCCAGATTACGAGTCTGGAGACCGCTGGTTCGAGTCCAGCCGGGGGTACTTAAATTTGTACCATTTTTAATGCCGGAATGATACACTAATAGTGGGGAATAATCTCTTGATAATTAAATTATTCCAGGAGGACTTTATGAAAACACTATTAGCGCTATTGGTAGCCGTGTCATGCTGTTCAGCTCAATTTGATTGTATTAAGAAATATGCCCCAGCCCTGGAGGAAATCCAGCAAGGGTATATTAAGCAACAGCAGGGGTTGAGTAAGACCTCCACGACACAGAGGTATCAGTTCGAATTTGTGAATATTGAACTGTTCCCATTCTTCTGTCTACCGAAGAATATACGGAACCCGAAGAGTACCCATGAATATTTATGTGATTATACAGGTAGTTTTTTAAGATATACTGATGCTTTAGGTGATGAGCATTTGCAAATAGGCGTGGTAAGCTATATTCAGGAAAGAGAAATATATTCAAGGACATACCGTTTATTCTTTTATATTAAAAGACCAACCATTAATTGGTCTGAAGAGAAAGATCCGATAAAAATTATTTTTAAGATCGGAAGAGCGTCGTGTAGGGAAAGAGTGTAGATCTCGG
>OFNC01000023.1_pt1 | contig 6782 bp, 5 predicted proteins | sample 1541971 | NCBI WGS metagenome assembly OFNC01 (sample SAMN04958489, study PRJEB24370) | sediment metagenome | isolation source: lake sediment | place: USA: Lake Hill lake, St. Paul Island, Alaska | collected 2013 | reverse complement strand
TTCCTGCGGCAATGGAACAGGGCCTTAGTACTATATTTTCCTAGCAATTAAATGAGCATCATATATTGATAGATTAGTATTACTGGTTCCATCTACGAAAATTTCAAGATAATCGCCAGCCACTAAATTCACCAGATTTGAGAAACCCGCAGCTGCTAATGTCGTAGGAAGTTTTACTTTTGTTCCAAATTCCGGTAATTCTACTCCATTCTTACGGAGGTGAAATTGGACATTATTTGAAGCAGCAACTGAGGCACAGGCATCAAAAGAAACTTCATAAACTCCTGGAACAAGAATAATTATCTTTTTGTTCGCTAAATCTACTGTCATTCTATTTGAAAGCCCAGCGGCAGACCATAAAGTCAGTTTTGAAGCCGCGGCTGTTATAGCTTGAGAAGTTGTTACATTTGCAGCATAGAGAGAACCATAAACTGATACTCGATCTTCCAGAACAGCTGCCTGTTGATTAGCTGTAAACTTCAAAGAAAGGTGTTCATCCCCCATATAGCAATGATAAATATCCGTATTTGAGGTATCCTGGAATACCGAAGAAGAAACACTATTTAAAGTTTTAGGACGAGGCCAGAATCTAACTGCAGCTGATATCGCCCCATAATTAACATCCGATGTTCCAAAGACCTTAAGTCCGAACATTTGAGAAGCTGCATATGCGAAAGCGCACAAAAATTCACCATTAGAGCTGGCATTATCAATAACACTGCTTGAAATGAACTCTACTCCAAATTGATTATAAAGACTGACAGCTTTATCTCCTCTAATTTTCCAGTCCGATGCACTCTCAATTCCTCCAGAATATGCAACTGTATTAACAGGAAAACTCTCGAGAAGAATACTATCAGATGCATTTAAATTGGAAGCTATCAAGGAAGGATTATAAGTAGTATTAGGAAAACTTACATCATTTACTATTCCCAGAACATTATCCGGATTCCAAGCATTAGCTATACAACATTTACTTTTACCATGGATATAATCCACTCTTTGATTAAACTCTGCTCGATTTTTTCCATAGTCATACCCAGCCTCATCCATAAAAATACCATCAATAGGAAGGGCTACCCATTGATCTACCTTTAAAGTGAAGGCCGTGAGATCCTGATTAACCGTAACATATCCATATATTTTTACGTCGGGATTCAAAGCTTTTATCATAGGAAGAATTAATTGCGTATTAACATAATCCCCATGAGTAGGATCCTGTAAACCATTACCAAAAACGAGTTGATCATATTGAGAAAAATTTTGGGAGACTTTCTCGTTGGACCAACCGTTACGAGCACTGTTAAGACTGTTAAGCCATCCGTAATAAATGAGCATATCTTTTGGACTCTGCATAAGATTCCTCCCTTGTTTAATTTAAAGTCCCTCTTAAATCCGGACATATTCCTGATGTAGAGGCTGTAATAATTGCTCCCGTCCATGGTCCTGTCCCGGTCAAAGCTCCGGCCGAAGCAGTACTTAATATCTGACCCTGGCCCATATCGATTGCAAGACCCCATAGTGTTGGCTGAGTTGTTGCCATGGCTGTTCTAATTCCTGCCCATAAATGGGTTCCTGCCGGTATAGTATTCGTAAAAGCATTAGTATTCCGTTCCACCCCGGTACTGGTTAAAGAATCAACAGTACCCGTTGAAATAATTTTAGATAGGGATTGATTAGCCTTATTAGGGGACACGGATGAACTGAAAAAGCCTACTTCTGCTGTTTGAGCTCCAGAACCCCCTGTAGAGACATGGAATTCTACAAATTTAGCTACAAATGGACTTGTTGTCATCCCTAAATATACAAAATAAGCTGTTCCACTGATGAGTAAAAATCCTGCACTACCCGGTGCCAAATTACTCATTAAAACTGTCTGACATCCTATGATATTTTTTCCAACACTATTATCAACATTTAATTTAGTAATTCGATTTAATTGGGCACCTGTAGAAAAATCTAACATAAATACAGCAGAATTTATATAACGTAGATAAACATCTGCATCCAAAGAACTGACAATTACAGTAGGATAAGTCTCATAAATTAATCCAATACCAGAAGTGCTGGGTCTGGTCCAGTATGTTGCGGCCGCTGAACTACTGGAATAATTAGCATCCGATGTGCCCCAGGCTTCCAAAGCGAACATCAGCGACGATATAAATCCAAAATTAAACAGATCAGGTCCATTAGCATTATCGTTATTTATAACGCCACTACCAGCAAAATTCACCCCGTACGTAGCCCTTAGATTAACGGCTTTTTGACCCCTAACCAACCAATCCGATTTTGATTCATAACCACCTGCACCCGAGTATGCCGTTGTATTAATTGGAAAACTTTCCAATAGAATCCAATCCGTTGTAATCAGGTGTGAAGAAACCAATCCGGAATTATATGTGGAATTAGGAAAGGAAGCATCATCTGTAGTTCCTATAATATTATCTGTATTCCAGGCATTTGCAAAACAAAGCTTGGCAGTGGTTTTTCCATGAACATAATCTACACAGGTATTAAATTCTGCCCTGGTTTTGCCATAATCATAGCCGGCTTCATCTATGAAAATCCCGTGTACAGCCAGAGTATTCCATTGATCAACTTTCGTCTGAAAATTAGCCAGAATTTGGGCTAATGCCACATAGCCAAAAATCAGGGCATCTGGATTAAGAGCTTTTATTCTCGGAATAATAATCTGGGTATTAGCATAATCCGGGTGAGTGGGATTTTCTACAGTATCCCCAAAAACAAGGATACTATATTTAGCCATATCTTGGGCTACTTTTTCATTATCCCAGCCATTTACTGCGGAATTAAAACTATTCAAATAGCCGTAAAAGATCAAAAGATCTTTTGGTTGAGTATACATAGCTTGCAGTAATTGTTGATTATGCCAACCCAATTTTCCATGTATTGTTTCCAGATTCAAAACACGGCTAGCATGATCAGTAAGAATTCCCCCCGTTCCGAGGATAGGAGTATGGCCTGCATGGTATATAGGATTTTGAGTATCATTATATAAATCTTTACGATGTTGTAATTCCTGCATTAAATAAAAAGGACCCTTAATTCCGGTATCAGAGTCTATTACCTCAGCATTTGCATCTAAAAATGAACTCAGATCACTTGAATCTGTGACTCCCAGTGCTCCAACTAATGTTTTATGAGGATCCGCAGAGATTAAACTGGTTGAATCAATGCTGATAGCATTTACTGCATCAATAGTAGAGGCTGCATTAACCAAAATCTGTTTATTTTTTACCTCTTCATCAACTTGAGTAACCCAATCGATCCATGGTTGAAAATATGTTCTTCGATTCGGTCGTATTCTTAGACTATCTGAATACATTGAAAGCATGTTGTGCTTTATTTCATTTGGATATCCCTGGCTATCAACCAGATTAGCGCCTGAATTTTGTAAATATGAATTTCTACTGGTTTTTATTCCTGGGAGTAATGCGGCATCAACAGCATCTTTCTCAGATTGATTCATTTCCGTTACAGTATCACCAACTATTTTCCAATATTTAACTGGAACAGATTGTACCGCGGATAAATCAGGATTAATAATCCAGGTAACTTCCGGATAATCGGGTGTATTAACAGAAGTTCTATATTCTTTTGTCGTTCGATTTAGTACATTAGACATAAATATTCCTTAGTAAAAGTGTATAAATTATCGCATGAATCTTGAATACTTTAAAATTGATTCAGTAAATGATGGATTATTAGCAGGTGTCAAATGATTCCCATTATTAGCTAAATCAATAATACTATTCGCTCCGGATGCTGTGCTGCCTAAGGCACCCTGAAATAGCCATTTAGACACAATTCCATACCAGATATCATCAGTTCCTACAGAACTGTAAATGGTCATAACTTCCTTTTCAGATAGCGCCCTATTATAAAGCCTGATCTCAGCAACATCAAAAGGGCCATACAACCCCAATCCAGCACCCGCTTCTCCTAATGGATCATAAGCAGCAACAGTTGTATGGTAAGTTCCTGCTATTATTGATGACCCCCCTAAAGTTACAGGGATTCCAGCCACCCCATCTATATGTAAAACTAAACTGGTAGTGTCTGATGTCAGAGTAACCTGATGCCAGTTATTATCAAATACAGAAGCCAGTGTTGCGGTTGCTGCATTATATTGTGTTATCCCCGTACCCCATCTTATCCCACACCATAATGTATTGGCTACATCATTCGTGGCTATCCAATAAAGGCCTGTCTCACCATCATAGGGTTTTGCAAAAACATATTTCCAATTTCCAGGGGATCCGTTACATCTGAACCATGTAGATATTGTTATAGCTCCAGTAATATTTAGACTAGAATTATTAGCAATATTACAGTATTGAGTGGTTCCGTTAAAAAATATAGACATGTTCTATCACCACATTATATTAGTTAATATAAAACCTTAGCTAAAAGAAATATTTAATAATAATATATCCCAATCTCCACTCAAGGTATCTGTTGCATCCGCACCATATCGAGTAAGTTCAAATTGGGTAGTATTATTTGCTGTTACTCCAATTGTCCCAAAAGATACTGTTTGAGAATATTCTCTAAAATTAACACTAGTAGTGACATCTAAAGGTGTTAATCTGGTAGCCGAACTCCAGGAGCCAATCGAAGCATTCGATGGAATATTACGCGTGTATAATCTAAGAACTATTTGCCTGGCTAAGGCTGGAGTAGATTCTGGCCTTCCAACAACATTCAAAATTAGGTTCGTAGCATCTCCAGGAACTTTATATAAAAATCCTACACCTTCTTCTGCCGTATCATCAAATCTTCGTACTTTTAAAGCATTATTGGTAGTATCCGAGCTGGTCGGCGCCAATGCATTAATAGCCCAGTTTGCATTATTGGGACTGTCCAACTGATCCGCATTGTATTGGATCATCCTCTGGGATCCTGTCTGGCCCTGGATTCCTGTCTGACCTTGGAGTCCCGTCTGTCCCTGGAGTCCCGTCTGGCCATAAATGCCTGTAACACCCTGAACCCCGGTCTGACCCTGGAGTCCTGTCTGGCCCTGGAGTCCTGTCTGGCCCTGGAGTCCCGTCTGTCCCTGTAACCCTGTCTGTCCTGTCTGACCTTGGATTCCTGTCTGACCCTGTAACCCTGTCTGACCCTGAATCCCAGTCCCGCCTTGAACACCTGTCTGACCCTGAATCCCGGTCCCACCGACCAGGCCTGTGTTACCTTGAACGCCGGTCCCACCCTGGATTCCGGTTCCTCCGACGAGTCCTGTGATGCCCTGTATACCGGTTCCACCTACTAATCCTGTAACACCCTGTAATCCTGTCTGTCCCTGAAGACCTGTAAATCCTTGAAGTCCGGTTAGTCCTTGAGGGCCTGTAATTCCCTGACCCCCAATAACCACCCAGTTTGTACCGTCATAAATTTTCAGTGCTGACATATTCTATCCTTTATACACAATTAGACGTTACTGCCATCTAGTCATCGTTCGACCCTTTAAAAAACTTCCAGTATAGACAGGAGAACCAACCGGGGTTCCATGTTTTCCTCCTACAATATCTTTTATAGAATCAGATCCTGACATTATAGATCCTTCAGCACCTTCATTCATTAACCATCTATATAAAAGACCATTGATAATATTATCAACCCCTCTGCAAGCGTAAATAGTACCTACTTCTTCTGCTGTTAAAATCCTGTCATAAACTCTCACATCATCAATTACTCCATCTGTTCCTTCTCCTGCTGCTGAACCATTTCTATTACCTATAGAAAATGTTGTTCCTGTTGGAGTATCTACACAAGTACCCGTTGCTTCTAACACCCCATTTAGATAAATATTTGCTGAAACATTAAATGTAGCTGTACAAACAGCAAAATACCACGTAGACGCACTCATGACCGTAGTACTACATGTTGGATTCGGTGGAAAAGTATTACTCGAAAACAATTCATTTGCAAGTCTATTAGAACCCGGAGTCCAATCCTGTGTGATTCTTATCTCCCAGGCATCATCAGAACCTAATAATCTTTCAGGATTATTAACCGTATTTAAATAAAACCATAGACTAATAGAAACTGGTGAAATATTGGTCCAGGATGGTATATCAATACGATTTGAACTAAACCTTCCAGCCATTTTTTAAATCCTATGAAAATGTTACTCCCAAACTTAATAAATTCCAATCACCAACAGCAGTATCTGTAGCATCTGCCCCATATCTTGTCAATTCAAACTGAGTAGTTCTGCCGGCCGTAAGTCCTAATGTTGCCATGGAAACCGTCCGGGTATTATAACGGAATAAAGTATTATTGGTAAAATCCATAGGGGTTAACCTGTTTGCAGAACTCCATGATGTAACTGCAGTTCCATCTGGAACTTCTCTTGCGTATAATCTGTTTACTACATACTGAGTACTTGTCTGAGCATTTTGAACCCTGGATCTGATACTCAAGCTAATGTTAGAAGCTCCACCAGGAGTTTCAAGAATAAATCCAACTCCCTCTTCTGTACTATCATCAAAATTTCTCACGACAAGAGCAGTATTGCTCGCGTCAGCTGCTGCAGGAGCAAAAGCATTTATTGCCCAGTTTGATGTTAGTGGGGAAAAGAACTGATCTGCATAGTATAAATATTTTAGTCCGGCACCGGTAATACCTTGGATCCCTGTCTGTCCCTGGAGTCCCGTCTGGCCCTGAACTCCGGTCTGACCATAAATGCCTGTGACACCCTGAACTCCGGTCTGACCCTGGAGTCCCGTCTGATCCCGAATTCCGGTCTGACCTTGGAGTCC
>OFNC01000019.1_pt1 | contig 8030 bp, 4 predicted proteins | sample 1541971 | NCBI WGS metagenome assembly OFNC01 (sample SAMN04958489, study PRJEB24370) | sediment metagenome | isolation source: lake sediment | place: USA: Lake Hill lake, St. Paul Island, Alaska | collected 2013 | reverse complement strand
TGATACCTCGGACTCTGTCCATGGGGATTTGTTAAGCTTTACCATGCCCCATACGCCCTTGACCAATGGATCAGGGGGCCCAGCCCAGCCGGCTAATATCAGCTTGTCGATCGATGGGACATCCCTGATCAATGCTATTTATAGTGTTGATGCCAGTTCGGGTCATATCAAGATTACCGATTCTACGGCCTTCTGGGACGCTACAACCACCCCCAGACCAGTCCCGGGCATGGAAGTGGCTTTTGGATATGCCTATAAGCCTAACGGCTCAGATATATCATCCTCGAGCATATTCGGATACGGGCTGAAATATTGGACCCTGCCCCAGACTGTGCTCTCGGATGGATCAGGTAATATCGCAGACAGCTCCAGTATAGGGGTCAAGGTCGACGGAACGCTGATCCCCGGCGCCGTGACCTATGTATCCCCGTTCCTGGGTCATATCAGTCTCCATGATGAGAAAGACTTCTGGACAGCGTCCTTATTGGGACGGCTTCCAACTGTGGATGATACGGTAGAGTTTGACTATTGGAGGAACGGTGGGACCCGGTATGCCATGCTATTTGATGACCCAGGCCGGGTCCTGGACGGTCTTGAAGGGGCTGCATACCTGTTTGATGTAGCTGATCCTGATGCCGCGGTACCCCGGGAGGCTTCGGTCCTGGATATTGGGTATCGGTATAGGGCTTATCATCTGCACCATACATCGGTTCTGAACTCTTTTGACAGTTTAACGTTAAATAACTATCAGAAACCGGCTCTTCAGGCATCCCTGATCAATCAGCAGGATGCTCTGAACCATTTCAATCTGTTCTTCAGCCCGGAATTCCTGACCGACAAGACATCGCCCACATTGAATGATCAGTATTTGAGCAACGGCTTAGATCCTGCCCTGAAGCTGCATGAGGGCACACCGCCGTTCCAGAAGACCTATGGATACCAGCCGGGCATGATCCAGGAGCGGGAGCTTCCGACGATACGCCAGCATCATCGTCCTTTGATGTACTCGGACTTGCTGCTTAAAGAGTTCAAGAACGATACGGAAAGTGTTCCTCTTAGTTCGGTATGCGATAATGAGGCCATGGCTATCAAGATTGGGATGAAAGAAGATATCCCGCATATTGAGGAATGCGATCCATGGGTCCTGTTTGATTCAATAGAAAAAGATAATGTTACGGTAACATTACCAAGCCGGACCCAGGGTGTGCCCAATCTCCGGGTGGCCAGCAAGCTTGTTCGCAGTAATTTCATACTTCGAGAGCGTATCCCGGTGGGTCTGACGGAGCATACTTATCCCGTCCAGACCCCTTTTGATGCTCAGCAATTCAATTACCAGCTACCAGCCAGTTTTCTATATCAGGACAGCCAGTACGACTGGGTTGATTTTCCATCATTGCCGGTATATAAGAACCAGCTCCCATTCACCCAGGCGGACGCTAGTGATATTATTGTTCGGATTGATGGCCGACAATATGACGGGCTTATAACTTCCTTCGATTCTACGACCGGTGCCATTACTCTGATGGATCCTACGGAACTCCAGGTTGAGTATTATACCGTGACGGACCAAGACATTGCCGGTGGATGGAAGCTTCTGGACAATCTGCCCTCGGACCCGGCCCTGGTCGCGGTCAAGATTGTGGGTGGTGTTGCTCAGGAATATGGTGTTGACTATTATGTGGACAGGCATCATTTATGGTGGAGAGGGTTGAGGCTTGATGGTCAGCTGCTCGCCGGAGACATTCTGCAGGTTATATACCCGCGGTTCTTACTGGCGGACTCTCTTGTGGAGTTTAGTTATTATATTAAGAGCAATCAGGTCGTGACCATCATTGATAAGGATCGGTCCCGGATTCTTGATTATATTTATGTATTCGGTGGTGGATGTCCGGATCCGATCCAAGTTGAGATGGGTCTATTCCATCAGGAATATATCAATTATTTGGATGATTATGGCGATGGTATTAAGCAGTTCTACTTCAATAAAGATACCTATCAGATAGAAGAACATGTCTTTTCGGGGCCTGTATTTGAGCTTTATGATGCATCTGAGGATGAAATCAGCTCACCGGACTCATTCCCCAATGCCCTGGTTCGTATAAGGGATGTCAGGCTAGTCGGGTCCCCGCTCAGTCTCATTTCTGATTATTCCTTTATTCATGATACCGCGGTGCGTATGCGTAAAAAGACAATCAAAGAACTGTTGCCGGACCGGACTTATCGTAATATGCAGATCATGGAAGTACTCCCGGTATAGCGTAAGCCATTGATTTATTTATTTTTTATGATAGGATGATAATCTTTTAATAACTATGGATAGATGTCCCATATAATAAAAAGGAGCTCGCATGTTCTTTAAGGAAAATCTGAAAAAGACGCTTGATGGCCTGTTCGGTGGGTATCGTCTACGGTTCGAGGAGAAGACCAGGGGTCTGTCCGGGGAGTACTGGGTGACCCTGCGTGATGCCCAGACGGGCCGGGTTCTTGATGAGCGTCATGACCATAATATCATCGTCAATACGGCTTCTATCCTCATTGCCAGGCTCTTAAAAGACAATAAGGAACCCACGGCGGGGATATCTTACCTGGCGGTTGGAACTGGTGCTGTGGGTTGGAATTTACAGAACCCGCCTCAGCCGTCTGTCACTCAGATAACTCTTAACAATGAGATAGCTCGTAAGGCTTATACCACGGCTGACGTGACTTTCGTGGATCCTACCACAGGGAATCCTGTCTCATATCCGACCGGGGTGGTGGATTATACCATGACCTTTGCCGAGACCGAGGCTGTTGGTCCTCTTGTGGAGATGAGCCTATTTGGTGGGGATGCTACGGACACGACGGACAGTGGGACTATGGTTAATTATCGGACTTTTCCGGTGATAAACAAAAGTGCTTCCATGACACTCACAATAACTTTCAGAATTACGGCATAAATCATGGACTTACGATTATCAGGACAGGTATTTTGCCGGATAAAGGTTGGAGCGACGAATTTAGATTTTAGGAGTTATAAGAATCATTTTTATCCTGTATTAAATGGGTCCCAGTTGTATGAACCGAAGACCCAGGCTAATTTTACGGAAAACATATTGCCGATAGCGGGAATTCTGACAGCTACGTTGGTAAAGAAGGCGGAGTCCAGTTCACAGATTTTATATGAGGAAGCATCTCCGTATGCCGGGATGCTTAATCAGTTTGTTCAGAATCTCGAGAAGGATTTAGGAGTAAAGGTACAGGTTCTGACGGTTGTTCCTGATGAGATACAGAATAATTATCCGAATGATTTTGTTAAGCTGGCGAAGTCCAATCCTGGTCTTATAGCAGAATATCGTAACACAATTCTAGCGGCATCTAGAAATGTTCAGGACTGTGTGGAATTGGCGGAGGCTCTTTTAAATACGAACTTTCCCAAGACTATGTGGGGTGTTCAGGGTGTGCAGAAGGTTTTGGCCAAGGTTGGAGATGGTCTGGAGAAACTGGCGCCGGCCCTTGAGCAGTTGGAGGCATCGGTGGAGCATTCGGATACCCGGCTAAGGCAGCTTCACCGCGGGTTGGTATCCGGTGCTGATTTACGAGGCTGGCAGGCTTTGACCGAGTTGGTGGGAGACTTTGTTAAGATAAAGTGTTTATTGGCCAATATGGCTCAGGTGTTATATCAGCTGTGTGACATTAATAAAGTGTTCAAGAAGCAGACGGGGTATCCGACGACATGGTTCTTTAATTCATCGACCTTTTATGATTTCATTTATTGTTTTGAAAATTTGCTGAATGATCTGATAAAGATGGCAGCAGCAGAGTCCAGTACGATCGATCCTCTTTTCGCTTGGATCAATACAGGAGATAAAAAATGTCAGACTATTTAGGCCCACTACAGACCAGAGTTCTTGATGCAGATTTCCGTAGTTTTGAATCTGTAGTATATCAGCGTCGCAAGCCGCCTCTTTCCAGTGAGATCAATCTCTCCAATAAGATCGATACGGAACTGACGCGTCAGTCCGTTCATAATTTGTTCCCCAGCGGCTGGACCTATGTCGGGGACATAAGAGAGGGTGTATCTGAAAATGATTGTTTTGTTGGTGATGTAATGACATCATCTTCTCTACTCCGCAATACCATTAAGCTCATCGCCAGGAACAGGGGTGAACTTGGTTATAACAACATTGCCTGGGTGAATGGGTGGCCTATCCTGGTTCAGGGTGTAGGTGATCTTATAGCTCCTGATGAGAACAATCTGATATTACCAGCATCTCTTTTTCTGGGTACGAATGAGCTTGAACCCCCGAGTTCCGGTAATCACGTTAATTTTGTCTTCCTAGAAGTATGGCGTAAATTGGTTCTTCCTACGGACAGCAAAATTTATAAATATGGTAACATTCAGTATAGTGGGACGAATCTTGCGAATGACCTGATTGATTGCAGTGTAAATTATGAAACATCCCTTCGTGTCCAGATTCAGTACCGGATCCGGGTGGTTGGGGATATTGATATAGAAACCTATCCTGAGGGTTTCGATCCCAATACCGTATTTGTTCAGGGACCTATGCTCACTCCCAATGAATCTTGCAGTGAGGCTTATTTCACCCGAGTTCCTGGTGATATAGGGCTCTGGCGGGCCGGGGCTGGGGATGTGGTTGCCCAGCAGTTATTGGGCACGGTTGATGGGTATACCTATGCCATTCCGATGTTTGCCATTGCACGTCGTAATAAGACGGCCTATCATTATGATACTCATGATAATGGCTCAGCCCGTAATCGGGTAGATTATTTAGGGGGTATTGCTTCTGATCGTCCTGATGGCTTATATAACGATATAATAGTCGCTGGGGATATTCTTGACCTGCGTCATCGTGTGGGTGTAAATGAGGATTACAGTGAACTGGCCAGGGATGCTTTTAATAAGCTGACCAAGGGCAAACTTCGTACCAAGATGTCTAAAGTCACCCCCGGCGAGGACCGGTTTGGGGTTTTGATAACCCAGGCTGATCGTCTTTATGGGGATGGAATGCGTCGGGTGTTTTCGAATGCTGCTATGCCCCAGTTTGAAACGGTGTTTACCCGTACTATTCATGATAAAATTGTAGGAACCCCTGGTATACCCTGGGATAACGTAGATCAGATTGAAATTGATCTCAGTGCCTATTCGATACCGGTTACGATAAGTCATTGGATTATTTACTGTAATAATGGAGCATCCACTAATCATCTCATATCCAGTGTATTAAATGGCAATGTCCTACATGTAACCATTTACAATGGTACAGTTCCTATTGTTGGTACCAGTGAACCTATTCAGTTCAGGGTTGTTCTGGACTATCCTGCAGGAAATTACGGTCTGACGAAAGTCCCTGAGCAGTTCTTAGAATTCCGTCAGTATTCTTCCGGAAAATCTATTGCATCTAAGGATATGGATATTCCTATCAGGGATTCCAGTAGTATAGGTACAATTGATGGAACGTTTTATAATACCCTGATGAATCATGGTGGGAGCTCTACCGAGAATTATGATTTTGGTCATCAGATTCTATACCATGCCGTGGGTAATAATACGGGAACAGTATCATTTAAACGTGATATCAGTGGATATAATATCCTGGGACTGGCCCGGGCGACCATTAATGGTATAACAGAGCTTGCGGGTCCTGTGGTGACTCGGACTGCAACTGATTATACAGCTACTTTTGTCACGTCACTACCTGCTGGAAAAAATATCGAACTTGCATTATACACCGATACGCGATTCTTTGACACTAATAAGCAGGGTCGTGCAATAACAGATAGTTTTATAATGAAAGAACTCACTGCTGATCAAGTGACCAATGGCAGTAATACCAGGTTCACCTTTGACAATGATACCAGCGGCAATCTTGCCATCCAGACCATGGCAACATACCGCGGTGAGTCCTATGCCTATGCTTACGTGGATGCTTCCAGAACATTACTCTCTATGGCTAACAAGGATCTGCCGGACGCAACAAGATTCAGTATCACTTTTGCGACTCCCCCGTCTGCGGGATCGGTTATTCGTCTGCCAGTCATGGCTCGTAGTCCTATTCCGGCAACAGAAAGCTATATATGCTATTATGAAACGGTACCCTATCAGGGAATATTGGATTCATCAACTGTTGGATACGTAGCAGCAGAGGGGCCTGCAGTCATAACTACGGCCGGGTCTGGGGCTATTACGGATTATACCTATTCTGCTGGTTATGCTACGTTCACCGTAGATACTACTACAGTTGTGGGTTCTGGTACAATGTGGGAAGATAATGTAAAACCTGGTTTTGTAATCCGTTGTGATGCTGGCGCCACTAGCACCAGTGGATATACGGATAAGGGTCGGGAATATGTTATCTCTTCGGTTGATTCTAGTGTCGTTCTTCGTCTTGAGAACACAATCCGATCCATCCTTGGAACACAGCCATATACGATTCTGCAAAAAGACCAGCCTTATTTTACCCAGAGAAATATCCTCGATCGTCTTCCTATGTATGATGCAACGACTATGGATTCAAGTGGCCAGAGCTATCCCATAGCCACGGCTGTCGCGGATCCCGCCCCGGTTCTTGAGACCCGGATCATCAATAGGGTACAGGATATTACCAAGGATGCAGTCATTGGAGTTAATGATGTGGCGCCCGATGGCCGGGGTCGGTCTACCATCCACATGTCGGAGGAAGATGCCCCGCTGGGGAATGGTAACCTTGGTCTCAAATTTGAGAATCTGACGTCGAGTGGTTCAGGTGCCCAGAAAACTTACCAGGCCTATGCATTTGATAAGGATAGCAGTGGCCATCTGTGCCTGATGGTTGTTGGTAGCGAGTCCCCTCAGACTTCGGTAACGTATCTGAATGAGAAGTCCGATCGGGATGTTGTGGATCTGTTTGAACTGCCTGGCCGGCCAATTATCAATCCGAATAGGTGAGGGAATGGATAAGTATATATACAAGGGGATGCGAATTTATTTCAGTGCCCCGTCTCCGGCCGAGAGTATAAAGCCTGACTTTGAATTGGGGCCGAATTTTCAATGGGTGAAAATGGCCCTGATTTTTACGGATGAGGATAGCAATCAATATTCCTACGCCGTGGCGTTAAAATCCACCGGAACCCGGTCTGGGACCAACGAGGGTGTTCGTATACAGAAGGGTGATAAGTGGGCACCAATCCCAGCTATTGAGTCCAGTGAAATAGAAGGGGTTTTCAAGAACAAGCTGGGAAATTTTGACGTTGTCCGGAATCATGAGCGATACAAGGATGCATTTTTCGTTAATCAGGATGAACATCCCCATGAAGATAAAGCCGGCCCAGGCGAGGCCCATTATAACTATATAAAGTTTAATTCTTTGTTCAATAACTTGAAATACGAGCTTATCGGGACGACAAATAAACGGTTGACACCATTTGGTATGATAATCGGGAAGGAAGCTTCAATGGATATGCATAATCTGTATCACGAAGCCATCAAGACAGCCAAAGACAAGACGGATTATTTTACTGGTGGTTTTGATATTATGAAGAAGTTGGTTAAGAAACAGCGGGAGACCCAAAAGGAGCAACAGGAAAAGCTTACCAAGCTGGCCCATAAGCTTGCATGGAATATTATAGCCTTATCAGCAATAACGGCTGATGATATCTATACTATCCTGGAGGGGCTGCATTCTATCGCCCAGGATGAGGCAAATTTCAGCGATCAAAAAACTATGCTGTTATCGACTGCTGGAATAAATAAACTCAAGAAGATTTCTTATTCAGATTCAATAATACGGGATGCTGGGAAAGGTATCAGACTTGAGGATGTCATTAATAAATATATAGCGCTTTTCAAAACCGCCAGTATGAGGAATAGAGATTTAGTCTCAGCAGTAAACCTTATGGATAGTATGATAAGAAGATATCCGCACAACCTAAAAGGATTCCTAACAAATGCTATCCAAGGGATATCGGTCCTCACAAAGGCCTAAAATTATCCCAGCAGTAATGAAAAGGGTACTCATGAAGATCGGAAGAGCGTCGTGTAGGGAAAGAGTGTA
>OFNC01000012.1_pt1 | contig 16019 bp, 13 predicted proteins | sample 1541971 | NCBI WGS metagenome assembly OFNC01 (sample SAMN04958489, study PRJEB24370) | sediment metagenome | isolation source: lake sediment | place: USA: Lake Hill lake, St. Paul Island, Alaska | collected 2013 | reverse complement strand
GATCAAAACTTGGAAAGACTTCTCTGATCTGATCGGGATTGATCACGTTTACCTGCATACCTTCGCCGTGATGTTCCTTCGCAACGGCGGAAGCTCACTGGCACTCCAACGATTACTCGGACACAGCACGATGGAGATGGTGCGGGTCTATGTCAAGCTCTCCGAGGTGGATCTGCAACAGGCGCACCGCCGGGCCAGCCCGGTCGAAAATCTGAGACTATAACCTTCAAGCCCCCGCAAGGGGACTTTTTGTTGTGGGGGACTACCGGACATTTATGCATAGACTAACCCTCCCATAGCAAGTACATTGTGCACATGGGCATTCTGGGTCTTCTGCCCCCTGAGTTGATCACATTCCTCACCTGGCTGGTGCTTTTCATTTCAGCCAGTGCTTTGATATTGATCATAGCCGTGGGATTAGGGCGGCTGCTCGGAGGATTTGTGGAAGACATCCTGGGGTGGTTCCGATGATCGAGTTCCCGCCCGAATTCTTTGGCATGGTTGCGGCGCTGTGGCAAACCTACCAACCAGCGATCTGGATCTGGATGGCCTTGATGTTCAGTGCGGTGGTGATCTTCGCCTTTGGAATCGTGACCTGGAATATTGTCCGCCGCATAGTCTGAAACGGAAGGAGGTGAAATCAATGAGCATAGATATGTCGACGTTTCTGGAGTCTCTCTTAGGACTGGCGTCGGATTTCTTCAACGCCCTGATCCCGGTCATTGCCATTCTCTTGGGCATTACGATCGGTGTCGGTTTGGCCTTCATGGTCTATCGACTGTTGGCAAAGCTGTTCCCCACTGGTTAGGGAACAGTACCTGATTTAGGAAATACAAAATCTATAAACAAGAGGAGGTGAAAACGAATGAGTCTCGACATGAGTACCTTTTTGGAATCCCTGTTGGGGATGGCCAGCGATTTTTTCAACGCGCTGATCCCGGTTATCGCCATCCTGCTGGGCATCACCATCGGCGTAGGACTGGCCTTCATGGTGTACCGCCTGTTGGCGAAGTTGTTCCCTACGGGCTAATTGCCCCGACGCCGGGGCGGTGATCTCACATCGTCCCGGCTTTTGTAATTATCCAATCAGTTCGCTGGAGCGTAACATGAAAACAGGGCAAATAGCAATCAGCATCATAATCTTTTTGGGACTGCTGGCAGGCATGGCGGTCCCGTTTGTGGGTGCACAGGAGACATCGGCGATCACATTCCACGAACTTTCCAACCTGAACATGACTCATCCAGAAGATTCGGAAGGGACAATTGTGATCACGGGGGAATACACAGGCAGTGAAAGTGATGGCATGGGTATCATCCTGACGAATCTTTGTGAAGGGGTGGGCTGTAGCTCCGTTGACATTTATTATAAATTCCACTTGGAAATAGCCTGGGTCAGTGATTGGGGAGGGGATTACCCGGAGTGGGTGGTGGCACCGGAGCCGCACCTGGTCTATGGTGGAAGTTTCCACCTGATAACGAGCATCGAACCGCGCTGTGGATCCACAGGCGTGAGTGATGAGTGCATGGTTGAAAAAGCTGGCATGATCCCCGCTGCCGATATACCCACGGACCAGGGATTGGGACATGAGGCGTACCATCTTGGATATGACGCCCTTTACGGGGGTCTGGCCATCACCACTATTTACACGATCACCTTTTCCACATCTCCGATCATCGAGAACGAAGCAGACTGCGCCGGGCAATATAACATCGGATCAGCTTTGGGATCATTTACGTTGGCCGCCACGAACAGCGCCGGGGTCAACCTGCAAACACTATTAGGATCTAGTTACCCGGCTCCCGGCTCGTGGTATGTGGTGCGGAGTTCTGGATCATGGCAGAACCAGGGCACGGGAGATCATCTTCAAACCCTCGGCTTGAAAATGGGGTTGAACGGTTTCTGGTTTCCGTTGGACGCCAACCCCAGCGTGGAGTGCGTCAGCGGCGATACATATTATCTGCAAATGGGTACCAGTATCGGAGCCGCCTACCTGCGCGTCTATGACCAGGATTCGGACTTTGCGCACAATACCGGATCCATGTCCATTGTAGTTTACAGCGTGACCGCCCGCACCCGCTATCCGTCCGGGTGTGAATTGAAGTATGCGGTCGGGGATCTGATCGAACAGAAAACAGTGGCTGCGGATTTTTCCTACGGATGGCCGATGCAGAACCCATTCACACCCAGGGACTCTGGAGATAATTCCAAGCGATACTACATGCTTGAAACCATCGGCGGTCCCGCCTGGCTGGGTAAGATCCCAGGTGTGTATTCATTCGATGCAGACCTGGGTTTGAGAGACTCCGAGAATGATACGGTCCCGGACGAATGGTTTGAGATCATTACCGCGCCTTTTGTGGAGTGCGTGGTCGTAACGGATACGGTCGGGCACGTCAAAACATTCTTTGTGATGGACGAGTCAATATTAGGAGCGCTCCACAAATATTATTATGCCTTCCGGGTGCGGGACACCACCACCTATGCCGACAACTCTGGGGCATTGACGTTCCGGCTCTACCAGGCCACATTCATGCAGGACACGGTACCGGGGGTACCGCCCACGGCAGGGGGATGTAATGCCTTCACTCACGACGCGGCGGCCACAGGCTATGGGATCCAGGGTAACGACGAGGACGGCACGGTCATCACCAACCTGACCTCCGGGGCGATGTATGCACTGGAGGTGTACGGGGGTCCATGGAAGGATGACGGGGTGAATAAATACGGGGTCCAGATCTCTGATGACAACGGCATTGTCTGGAAAGATCTGCAAGATTATCCCTATCTGTTATGCGCTGCTTCTGCGGACGGGGATCACGTCATTATCTATTTCTACGCGGCGGGTGGGAAGATCTGGAGGGTGCGGGCCGATGACGGTGATGGCCACTGGGAGAATAACACCCTGAGCATCGGTGTATATATTCATCCAGCCAGCACCTTGATCAACCAGTATCCAAACTGTGAGGATAATTACAACCTGTCAATGGCGACCCTGGGGTATGAGGATCGTAAAATACCAGGCAACGATTCCTCCGGGAAGTCGGTGAGCGGAACCTTCCTGGGTGCACGCGGCCCGCTGATCCCCGGCAATATCTATTCGATCGAGATCACCGATGAAGAAAAGTGGTATGAGGGCGGGACCGGATCCGGTTCCTACCTGGTGGATATTTCCGATGATGGCGGTGCCACATGGGTCACACTCAAAGATTATCCCAGCCTGTGTTATCAGCAGATCGGGCTTGACAACCGCGGCCAGATATTCTTCACCGCTCAATCGTCTGATTACAAATTGCGGGTCCGGGACACGGATGATAATTTTCTCAACAATACCGGCAATGTCTTATTCAACCTTTACCTGGGAGTGAGTATATCCAACCCTCCTCCTGGCAGTATCCCGCCGCCTGAATGGGTGGTAGCCTGCAACGAGACCTACGCCAGGCCGGACAGTTATTTTGAGTGGTATCCGGTAGGCACAATCGCTTCCGTCCTGATCAGCGTTCCGCTTCCAAGGGTGGGCGAATGGATCGACTATCTCAGGGCGTCCATCGTGTTTTATTTTGCCTGGTGCCCTCAACACACTGAAGCGCTGAAATCAATGAGCCGGGTCTACATGGACCGGGAACCAATGGCCTCCATCCAGGATATGCTGGACTTCGTGAAGAGCGTCCAGACCTTGATCGATAGCTACCAGGTGACAGGAGGTGAGGCGTTGGACGCCGGACTGATCAGCCAGGAGCCGGACTTGTTCTCGGATACCCAGTACATCGGAGTAATAGGCGGAGAGAATAATTTCACCTCACCAGCCACAACCGGACCCTGGGACCTGTTCATGATCGGGCAAGTGGACCCTGCCACGAACGTCTGGTTCGGAGGCCAGATTGACATGGCAGCTTCCCTGGGCACAACCGACCTGAGCGTGATGGACGCCTACCAGACCTTGTGCTCCGATAAATTCTATCCGCTGTTTGGGATCGGAGCCGATCCGTATTGCAGTTTGATGTCCATGATGCGTTTTACAAACATCGTGAAGTGGCTCCTGTTGGGAGTGGATACTTTCGTTTCAGTCTTATGGTTGATCAAGTACCTACCCGGTTATCTGAGGAGATTTTGGAACATCATCACCGGGAATAAAAGCACCTTCAAGTCAATTGGCAGTAACCTATGAGACGATTCCGAATCGGCGTTAGTGTTCTCTCAATCGTCCTGGTCGCACTCCTGGCGATAGTGCTGGTCATCCCCGTGAGCGCCGCCTCGATCGTACTGAATCCAGGCTTTGAAAGTGGTACTGGGGCGGATGCAGACAGCTGGACCGAGGGCACCAACCATACCCGCTCCAGCGACCAGGCCCACAGCGGCACATATAGTTTGAAAAGCACCGATACCGGGGCTTCCCGGATCACTTCCCAGAACCGTGGCTACCAGGGTTTCAACAAGACTTATTATGTTTCTTACTACGCATACCGTGTGAATGCCACCGGTGACGCTTTCCTGAAAGTCCGCACGAACGGCGGCACCTTTGGGACCTTTTATGCGTCCACAACAACCGGGAGTTGGGTGAGGGTTTCCGGCACCACCAGTTTTATCTCTAATCCCGACCCCGTGATATTTGAATTTGTAACCCAGAACATGACCGACGCCATTTATTTTGATGACCTGTGCGTCTCAGTGACCCAGGGCGATTGTGAGGAGGTTACACCCACTCCCACTTATACGCCTACCTCAACCAGTACGCCTACTTCTACGAGCACGCCCACGTCGACGACTACCCCCACGAATAACCCGACGGCAACCAATACCCCTACACCGACATCCAGCCCCACGCCGACGCTCACACCCACCAATGTTTATTCATCCATTGACTGGGCGGACGGCCCGGTGACGCTTGACGAAGATCTCCTGGACGCCATTGAAGTTTTGCTCCTGGCCAGTCCTCCCGAGGACGCTGAGAGCAGTGTATACGCCGTGACGAACATCAGCGGAATAGATACCGCCTGGAATGTTTCCCTGGTCAACCTGGTGGATGTGGCTGATCCTTACGATGAATGGGATCAGGAAACGAATGTGGTCTGGTCCTGGTTTCTGGAATGTGCCGAAGTGGAATCCAACTGGACCTGCGGATATTACGAATTGCCCTCTGGAGGCGGGGATGGCACCCTGCGCTTCCCGTGGAAAACCGGCTACATGGCACGTTACGGGGTCTTTGGGGTACATGGAGAAGGAGCCAGTATTATCCAAGGGTCAAGTGCCGTGGATTTTGTGGGTGGGGATAGCATGGGATCCAACGTCATGCCTCCGCTCGTGGTGGCCGTGTCTGATGGCACGATCACATCGGTGTGCAATGACGGAAGATCCATGGCTATCAGGGTGGACGGCGGCCCGATCCCGTTGGCTTATTTTCACTTTGACGCAGGGCAATCTTTCAGCGAAGGCCAGACTGTAAGCCAGGGGCAGGTGTTGGGGCAATTGAAATATGGTCCTTTTATCTATAACCCTATTTACCACTGCGGGTGGGGTGTCCAGAACAGCGATCAATACCATTTGCACTTTGTATTCATGCCAACGACCCCCGGCTATCTGGAGATTGGCGGGTGCGTGCTGGATATAAACACCGAGGCGTTTGTCTGTAATGGCAGTACCTATGCCCCGCTGTCCTGGATCCCAAATGGCGGAGGTATCAGCGATCCTGGTGATGACGATCCCCCCGGCAGCATCCCGGCAGGCGGAGGCTCGCATATCTGGGATGGGATCGTCAATGCGATTGTGAGCATGGGTGTGGATACCGTCAGCCAATACCTGCCTCAACAAAAGCCTGTCGTGGGGTACCTGATCCAGAAAGTAAGCCTGATCGTTCAGGCGATCATGTCCCTCTTCATGGCGATCTACACCTTTGGCTTTACCGGGACATTGTTACTGGTCCTTATTTCAACGACCATTGCGATGGAATTGGGAATGGTGACGATCATGGTAGCACTCTGGCTTTTCAAAAACTTTGCCTGGCTGTTGAAATTCCTATGAAAACGATCCTTTTATCAATCTACTGCATCCCCTGTGTCTGGTCCCTGATCTCTCTGCTTGGCACCTTCGGGATCGTGTCCTTTATCCTGAATGCCTGGGTTCCGTTCCGAGGCCCGCTGCCATCGGATGGACCGGTCGAGGGCTTTGCCTCCAAGGCGGCCCGCATTGATTTCTATGACACGACCGCCCAGCGGATCCGAGCAGCGATGAAATACGGGATCATCGGGGGTGTGGTGTGGCTGGTGGGCCTGGTCACGTCCTATCTCATCCTGAATTCCCTTGGAGGGGCAGCATGACCAGAGACCTGTCCATCATCGTACCCGCCCTCAACGAGGGGGAGCGGATATTGAATTGCCTGTATCAGCTCTCGAAACTCCAACCCCTGGAGATCATCGTCGCGTCCAACGGCTCCACGGATACCACTGTTGACAGTGTGTTTTTCTGGAGGCGACAAAAGATGCTGGCCTGTGACCTGCGCCTGATCCAGTTACCGAAGCCGGGCAAGGGTGCGGCCGTGCGGTCCGGGATGCTGGCAGCCAAGGGCGCGATCTGCTACATGGCCGACTGTGACCTGGCTACCCCCGCAAGCGCCGTCCTGGACTTCCAACTCTTCATGCGCACCTTCAAGGCGGATGTGGTGATCGGATCCCGCAGACTACAAAAGTCACGCGTGACTCAATCCCACAGGCGGGCATTGAGCGGGTATGTTTTCCACGCCCTCACCAGCATGCTGCTACCGGACATCCGTGATACCCAGTGCGGTTTCAAGATGTTCACCAGGCGGGCGGCGCAAGCAATATTCTCCAACGTCCAATTGGAGGGACTGGCCTTCGATGTGGAAGTCTTGCTGGAGGCCAGGCGTCTTGGATTCAAGGTTATTGAAATGCCAGTCACCTGGAAAGAAGCCCCCGACTCCCGTGTCCGTCCAGTGCGGGATGGAATAAGAATGGCCAGAGACCTGTGGTCCCTGGCCCGGCGTTACCGTTTCAAGAACGCCGCTGAGTTACGGCCTATCCTGCCGGTTTAGACCCCTGTTCCGGCAGTGGGTGGACTAGCACCGAGGATACGCTTTCGGTGCTAGTCTTTTTATTTCAATACCTCGTTGAGATATGTTCTCCCCTGCGAACAAACAACACCATCCTGGATGCAGTTGGTTCCTGCGTTGTAGAGCACCGCCGCGGATTGCCATATATCCCGCTCCGAGTAAAGCTCCTGGGCCTGGCATGCGTAAGCTCTCAGGATGTGGGCATAGATCCACAGGTCATTCGCAGCCTCAGCTGAGGCCTGCAACGGTGTCCCGGTCACGGTCAGGTCAGCCACCAGAGCGGAGCGGACGGCGTACTGCTGACCGTCTGTGAGCACATCATAGCCAGTGCTGCATCCAGACCAGAGAGCACGCTGGCAGTAAAGGGCGAACAATTCCGGGGAGTGACGCAAAGCCGTGTCGGCTCCGTCCCAGGTGAGCTGCAACCAGCCCACCTCTCCGGTGTCCCCAGTCCACAGAGGCCAGAACTGACTCTCGTTGGCAAGCATGGCTTTGAGCAAGACAGCGGGTACACCGGCTACATCGGCGGCGCCCCGGATCTGTTCATCGAAACGGTTCTGCCAATCCAGAGGAGAGATGTCTATTCCCCACCAACTCAAACGCCCTGCAAGGAATTGGTAATCCACGGACGTGGCAAGCGGGGCGGAGTTGTCAACCTGGGGCAGCGTACAGGCCTGCGCGGCCACGGAAGGGGTCCAGATCTCGAACGGCCCCCGGATCATTAGCGATCCTGCCTCGTATTCGTCCAGCCAGTCTGGGCATTGGAGCGCCACGGCGGCCGCAGTCAGTTCTGGTGCTCGAAGATCACAGACCCATTGATCGGTATTCAGCCAGATCTCGATGTGGTAATTCTTGATCGGTCGGGGAGAGCAGGGCAGGGTCGTGAGGCTGTCACTGGCGGGCCATTCACACAGGGTCAAGCCATCCCCGTCCAACAGGCGCAGGTCGTACCAATCCCAACTGAGCATCAGGTCCAGCGGGCAGACAGGGGGCAGGTAATCACCAGCGACCGGCGGGTGATCCATCCACAGGACGCAGGCGGGGGCAACAGGGGGGGCAAGGAGCAAGAAGAAGTAGAGCATAAAAGTCTACACAAAAACCCGTTTTCTGTTTTCTGTTTTCTATGATTTGTAATACACCCTATCTATTTATCTAGACGGGTCAAACACCTGCTCACACGGGATTTAGACGGATTGACGCGGTATGATGACCCAGATAATATAAATTCTTTTCCTTCGGCGTCTTTCAGATTGTCAATTAACCAACCCTTTCCAATCCCCCCCATCTCTTTTGAGCGGTAGATATTATACAATTTGACTATACTAAGCTTACCGTCTAATTTATCGAGAGCATACTGTAAAATTATTTCAATGCTTATTCCTCTCTTTTGTGCCAACACTTTTCCGGTGATGGCTTTATAGACGATGGCTTTGATGGTGTCTGGGTAAATATAAGGGGTCTGGAGTTTGATCTCCTGGCCACGGTCTAGCAGAACGGCCCGGCCTTTATATTCCATTTTGAAAGCGGACTGGGTACCCAGGGCGGCCATAGATCCACCCACGGAACTATTGAGCACAATCCTGGTGGGGAAGTTGATCATGATCAGCCCGGTGAGCACTTCCTTGGATGGATGCTGGGTGGACAGAATGACGTACATCCCGGCAGCGCGTGCAAGGTTTGTGAACTCCGCCAGCATCTCCTCCGCCTCCAGCCCGAAATGTTTGGATTGTCTCAGTTTGATGATGGCTGTTCCGAAGTCCATCAGGATGCTGGATAGTTGCTCCCTGTTCTCTCCAGCGCCCTGGTAGAGAATTGAGATGACGGTCTCTTTTACCAGCTTGGCCACGGATGCGAGCAATGCCTTCGGACCCATGCCGGAGCGGGACAGCCTGATCTTGGCCCACTCATCGAATACCAGGAAGATGGCAGGCAGCCGGTCCACCGATCTGACGCCCCGGTTGTATTCCTGGAAATTCTTGAAACCAGCCTTCTTGATCTGCTCCATGCGCAGGTCCCGGATCTCCTGCATCCGTCTCATGGTGGGCAGTACGCCTTCGAGGTCCTCAACAATGCCGGTCTTGATCACATCATCCTTGAAAAGGTGAGGTAAGTTTTCATAACTGGCAAACTCCATACCCTTTTTCAGATCGAACATCACCAGCTGTAATTCCTTGGGAGTAATGCCGCGCTGCAACCAGAAGCACAGGAGCTGGTTGATCATGTTGGACTTGCCCCACCCGGTACCACCAGTGACCAACAGGTGCGGGTATTCTGCCGGGTCAATAAAATGGGTGCTGGAGTTATCACCGAAGCCCACCGCTACCGTGAGGGGCGGCTTGTTCTCCGGGCAGCGTTTCCAGAGCATCTCGGTATCAACGAATTCAGGCAGGCCGTCCAGGCCATGGCGATAAACGGTCAGGGTCACGCCATAATCGTCTGAATTCCATTTGACAAAATGTGCTAGGGTGGGAAGAAGTTCGTCCGAGTAAAGTGGATCCCGACCCAACTCTGAGACTTTCACATAGGCTGGAAGATGCTTTGGATTGGTATTCATCCTGAGCACGATCTTTGTAAACAACTCATCCCTGGTGATCATGGACCAGCGGCACAGTTTCAATTTCCGGGGCTTGTCCGGGTTTGGACTGTTGAGCAATTCACGCATTCCCAACTGGGCCAGTTTATTGGATGTCTGTTTCCCGTATTGTTTTCCCTCCCGCACTGCGAGCTTGTTCCTGCTCTTCTCTGATTTGGAGAATTCAAGTTCCTCCAGTTGTTCGTCTGTCAGCTTCGGCCGAAGGATGTACCAGAAGCGCCGGATCCTGCCGGGTAGGTATTTCACCCAGCGGATGATCCCCTTGGGCTTGCGGCTGAGATCTGTGGAGGGCTTGTCGGGATCCTCAACCGGGATCTCAGCGGGCTTGCTGTGCAATGATCTTGATTGGCTGGTGTGGTCCACGCCCAACCTACCATTGCGGGTGGAGGCGACGTTCTGGGCAGGACCGGCGGGATTGTCGAAGGCCCGGCTGGTCTTGGTCAACTGAATGCCGCGCCGGTGGGCCATCGAACGCAACAGATTGGTATCCGTGACGGTCCTGGGGATCTTGGATCTGGGAGTCATTTAGGATTCACCAGATACAGGCATGCCTCAGCCAATACATCATCCTGCATACAGGCCAGGGGCTGGCTGTCGAGCAGCCCGTTCTCGATAAAATATTCATTTGCACAATTCGGAATGAACGGTGATAACGCGGTTACAACCCAGATGCGCCCCGTCACAATATCCGGGAGTGGACCAGTTTTTATTCTAAGCTCGGTCATGGTCTGAGGAGACAATCCTCCTCGCACAGGTCCACACTGTGGGGACAGGATGGCGTTGTCAATATTCCTCCAGTACGGCGACCACGAAACGAACAGGCCTGCATCCGAATAAAACAGCAAGTCCCCTTCCTGCCATTGAGTCTCGATCAACGAAAGTGCGGAGTAGTATTTGACCATGATGTTATTGGGTTTGAAAACACGCAGGCTCACCACCAGGATATTCACCAGCATGACCGGGACCAGGAAAATAGCCATCAATAACTGCCCCCGGTATTTCAGATCTCCAAATGGTTTTGCAATCAACAGGACGATGAACGCCCCGGACGGGATCAACGCACGCGGGAGCATGATTGGCTGCCACACCACGCTGACAATAGCAGCCAGCACCAGTGGGACGAAGGCCAGGATGGCAACCGGCCAGTTTGTCGATCGGCGGCGTACTCCCCAGATCAGGACCCAGATCAGCACGCCATGAAACACTGCCACATTGATCATGTCGGCCCGCAGATCCAGGATGCTAAAATAAGTATGGGCCAGGTCTCCCAGGACAGAAGGCATGGAGATCCCCACCATCCAATAACTGCCGTGGATCTCGCCCATTTGCCGGAACAGGATGATCAGCCACGGGATGAACGCCAGCCCGGCGGCAGTCAGGGAGAGCGTCACTGCCCGCCAGGTGCGCCGGTCGTAAACAATGGCGGCCATCCAGAGCGCTGCCGCATATAAAAGACCATAGTTCTGCAACCAGAGCATGATGGCGGTGGCCACCGCCATCCAGACCCACCGGCGGCGCAGGATGCACAACCAGGCTGCCAGCACCAGCAGGGTCAAGAGGGAGTACATGCGCCCCTCCTGGGCATAATAGATCTGCTGAGGGATGAAACAGAACAGGCCGAAGGCAACCAGGCGGACCCTGGGGCTGGTCTCTACTATCTCGAGGATCTTCCACCAGACCCAGAGAGTGGCGATGCTGGCCAGCACAGCCGGGACCCGCACAACCGCCCAGGCAGGAATGCCGGGGATGTGTGCCAGCGGCCAGCACAGCAGGTACCAGAGCGGAGGATGCACGTCGCCAGCCGTGGCGGCCAACAGGCGATCTATCGGAAGGCGCGCCAGCAGGATAGTGAAATTCTCATCGTACCAGGTGGGCACTGCCCAGACCGGGATGGCACGCAGAAGGATACCGACCGCGGCCAGGAGGAGGGGAAGTTTACTTTTCATTTTCAGCTGTCAAAGTAGGTATGGAGTGAATCGTCTTTATTGGATGGCGGCTTGACGGGCCAGATTCCGTTCTTCTTCATGTGGTTGGCGGCCAATAACGACAGGACCCCCAGGATCACTTTATTACCGCCCACCTCTGCGGCGATCTCTACGGACGGATGACCCTTGTTGACCAATCCGCCAACAATAACTGCTTTGGGATACCAGTAGGACATAAGGATTTCAAAGGCTTTTCGTTCGATGAAATTCCTGATCATGGTTCCTCCACCAGGTACACATTGAGTTGGGCGGACTGCATGTAATTGACGGTGTAGATCGGCTCCTGGTGATGGACCAGGAGATCCAGATCAGTTTTCTCGTCGGGGGTGATGAGCGTTGGTTCATTCGGGATGATCACCCAGGCTCTGGCAGCGCTTCCCGTGGGAGTGCCCAGGTAGGTACGGGCGATGGACGGTGAAGCGAGTACGTCGGGTTCGTGGATGATGTCATTCCAGGTATGGGGCAGATCTCCCAGGTAATAGCCAAACGGGAGTCCAACTGTGACGGTGGTGTAGACCAGCGTATCCCCTGTTCGCCACTGCGAACGGATCTCATCCGCAACCTGGTCCAGGTGCCCGCCCCGGTCCGCTGGATTCCAGATCACCAATCCCGCCAGTAGAATAAAAGCCCAGCCTGCCGAAAGCACGTTGCTGGTCAACCGGTTGCGTCCAAGTTCCCACCCCAGCCACAGAGAGAAGGGGAACAGGATCGGCATCAAGGTGCGGTACATGATGATGTTTTCCTTTGTCACCAGGTAATACAGGACCATCCCCAGGCAGGGCAGCGCCCACGCATGCAGGAGCACGAAACGCCCACGCGCTTTGGTCCCGAAAAACAAGAATAATAAACTCAGGCCCAGGATGATACAGGCAGGCAATACAAACCATCCCCACAATCCAGGCCATATCGCCTGCAAGGCATTGATCGGGAGTGTCAGCTGAGGATTCCAGATATTGCGGATGGTCCCGGTTCCGTGAATACGCCAGATGGCCGGGAGCCAGGCAAGGACGATCACCAACCCAACCAGGATAATGCGTTTGGCTTTCCAGGGATACAGGTACAAGGTGATCACCAGGGCAGCCACAGCGTAGACGGCACCGGTGCTCTGGGTGTAGATCATCAGCCCACAGACCGCCAGCAATCCCAACCACTGGCTCTCCAGGGCGAACCAGAGGGCTGCCAGGAACAGGCAGGACAGGAGACCATAAGAGCGGGCGTCCTGTGCGATCCAGAGCAGACCGGGCAGGACGGCAACGATGGCGGAAGTGGTGATCTGCTGACGCAGGGTGAAGTCCAAGCGCTGCATCAGCTTCCAGACCAGCCACAGGCTGACCAGCCCGGCGATCATGGAGGGGATGCGCAGCATCAGCGCCGAATGACTGATGGCCAGCAGAGGGCGCAGGATGATCTCCAGCAACAGGTTTCCCGACTTCTCGGATAACTCCAGGAACAGCGTCATGAAAGGGATCCCGGCCCGGTAGAGCATGAGCGCTTCGTCAAACCAGATGGCGGCCGCACCTATCCCGGCGACACGCAGGACGGCACCCAGGATGAGCAGCAGTACGGGGATTTTAGGCAAGAACTTCTTCATCCCCGCCTCTTGATGAATGTGGTCACACCCAGGATGATCAACGTTAGGATAATAATGCCGCACAAGATACTGAGCAGGATGATGATCGGGTAGTTCTCGGAGGCCACACCGGAATAATATGCGTAGGCGGCTTCATAGGTGGTGGTCACCCAGTATTCTGGTGTGTTGGTGATGGTGGGCGTGTTGGTGATCGTGGGTGTGTTCGTATCAGTCGGGGTATTGGATGGCGTGTAAGTGGCCGTGTCAGTCGGAGTAGCTGTATTGGTAGGAGTATGGGAGGGGGTCAAAGTGATCGTGAATGTGGCCGTGTGGGTGGGGGTATCCGTCGGGGTATTGGACGGTGTGTAAGTCGCCGTGTAGGTCGGTGTGTCGGTCGGCGTGTTGGTTGGAGTGAAGGTCGATGTGAAGGTAGGAGTAAAAGTGGGCGTATTAGTGACCGTCGGGGTGTTTGTGACTGTGGGGGTTGAGGTGGGTGTGTTGGGAATATTATCTGAGATATAGAAATTGTCAAACAAGTTCCCGTTATACGTCGAGAAAACACCATGATTCGTATTGCTGATAATCTCAGCATCCGTGATGTCCTGTTGAGTTCCGATCTGCACGTTGTTGTAGTAGGCCGTCAGGTAGAGGTGGCCGGACGTAACGCTCACATCCGCCTTGATGACATATCCATCAACGTAAGCGGAGGCAGTAGAGATGAGATTTGTCCACGCGGTGGCACTGGTGAATTTAGTCACACGCAAATAAGTGCCGTCGTGGTTGACCACTATTCCAGCGGTTGGGGTCCCGGTGCTATTGAGAGAGATAACCAGTCCTGCCTGGGTTCCGGTGGTGAGAGTTAGAGCGGTGGAATAGGTGCCTGCGATGGAGCCTGTATTGATCGTTGAGAATTGTGTGCTCAAGGTAAGCGGTTTTAGACTCAGGTTGTCTAGGGTCAAAGTCTCGCCCGCACCCATAGATGCCCCCGTGAGCTGACAGCCTGTAGCGCTGCCTGCATTGAAATATAATGGGATGGTAGCGGGCGTCGTAGAAGTAATCGGAGGGGAATAGATATTCTTTGCGTTATCCCAAACAGTGACTCTTTCAGAGGAGCCAGCATTGACATTTACATCCACGAGTAGGCCGTACCAAGTTCCAATGGTTAGATCCGAAGATAGATCATATGTGTCTCTAAGGCTTACGCGTGCCCCGCCAGCATTGTCCACATAAGTGATCAATAATTTATTAGACGCGTTTTCGATCGTGTTCGTGCCATACTTCACCCAGGCATATGTGCCAGAGGTGAATACACCCGCGGCTGCATCCCATAAAGTAGCCCCTTCCGAGGGGGTTATTAGATTCTTATTTCCAGAGATTGCTCCGCCGGTCCAGGCATAGGAGGTGCATGCCTCGGAACTTGGCCCGGTTGTTTCAGTGCTCCCAATCGCACCGTTGCCACGGGTGAAAGTGTCATAAGCGATGCAGTCTCCGTACCCGGCGTCCGCTGTTGAAAACGGGGGCAGCAGCATGACCGTCACCAGCAATAAAATACAGGTGACGACCGTGGCCAGAATATAGATCATCCTTCGGTTATTTTTCATTGTGTCTCTCCTCCAGAGCACTGACCCGGTAGGGTCTCCCGGATGCGTTCTGCAAGCGGGACAATTTCACCAGTCCTTTATCTGCGGCACTGTGGGCACAGCGGCGTACCGTGCGTGGATCCACTTCCCAGTCGTGCGCAAACCGGTCCAGGCTGGTGATCGGACCGACTGTGCGGACGTAATGCAGCAGGGCCTTCTCAAACCCCATAGCGATGAATGGGGAGCCTTTGAATTCAGAAAGGGTGATAATCATGAATTCGCCTCATGCATTCCAATTTGATACCAAGCCCAATCTCGTATGTTTCCGCCCGCCTTCCAGTAATCTGTAATGTCTTTATGTGGAGAGGGTAAAGCAGCCCTGCGTACTCTACCGGAGATCGATAGTGCTTTTGTATATGATTTTTCTCCGGCTTCGTCAGTATCTCCAGCATCAAAAATAAAGTTGTAGGTCAGGAAATCTATTCCCCAGGTAAAAGGATCTAATAGATCTGTGGCCGATCCAAAGGTGAAGGCGTTTGTAAAATCATAAGTTTCCTGCCAGAATAACATCTGGTCAAACTCTCCCTCAAACTTGAAGGCTTCGGTTGCCCATGGAAAATTCAATCCCCAGAGCGCAGCTCCACTTGAACCTTTGACCTTGATATATTTTGGGTCCCCAGTTGCTCTCCGAATTTTGAGATACCACCAACGGCCATGAGAGTAACACGGCAATAATATTCCAGCTGGTACAAACAGATGTGCGATGGTCACCCCTGGCGAATAACCTATGTTCCAGGTTCGCAGCGTGTTGTCTTTCAACCCGCGAGCATTCAACCAGGCATGAGCCTTCCCTCCAATTGGAGACCAGAGATTTTTTTTGCAGTTATCAACTACTATATTGGCAGATGTTTGCCAATCAAAATCAGGAGGTTCTTTTTCTGATGGTGGGATTTCCTTCCTGATCTCATTATTGGTTGGAGACTGATACAGATCACCACCAAGGAAAGCGAGGCTCTCGGCATACGGCAACTTCCTGTATTCCATAAGCCAGGAAAAAACATCACCTCGTTGGCCACAGCCATAACAAATATAAAGTGCGGGGTATTTAGCGGATCCATTCTTGACGCCCAGGCTGGGCGTGCTGTCTTCGTGAAATGGACACTTGAACATCATCCAGGAACCCGAACGTTTTCCTGGTCCGAGATCCCGTTCGATAATTGCGACAAGGTC
>OFNC01000010.1_pt1 | contig 17133 bp, 23 predicted proteins | sample 1541971 | NCBI WGS metagenome assembly OFNC01 (sample SAMN04958489, study PRJEB24370) | sediment metagenome | isolation source: lake sediment | place: USA: Lake Hill lake, St. Paul Island, Alaska | collected 2013 | reverse complement strand
CTCTCTCTCTTCTTCTTCTTCTACATTCATAATTGTACGGTTGTCATGGCAAGAGTTAGCACTGTTGATGTTGGAAGATCTACAGGAGTAAAGAATTGCATTACAGTTGTGTATAAGTGTGTATAAGTGTGTATAAAAGCGATAATTGTACGGTTAGCATGGTAGCATGTAGCACGGGAAAGATTTATAAGATACAATTGCATATAGAATAATGACTTGTCACCAGTATGATGACAGATCAACAGGAGGCTAGACACAACCAATGGCAAATTTTAGCGCATGCCCGTCATGCAAATACAAATGGCGGCCAAAAAAAGTAAAACCAAAAAAGTGTCCGCAATGTTTCATGCGATTACGATATTTGCCATGCGGTCGTCGAGCCTGGTATATAAGAAAAACAAAACGGAGGTATAAGAAATATGCCAAAAGAAAACAAGGCGCAAAGCCAAATTGAATGGGAGCCGGTAAAGGACGAAGAACTATTCAGATTCGAAAGCATCGGTGACACAATCACAGGACAAGTCAAACTGAAAGACAGATCTAGCAAGTACAACGTAGGGTTGTATGAGCTTGAGACACTCGAAGGGGAGACCAAACGGATCCTCGGAAAGACGCACCTCGATCGCCTTATGGACAAGGTTCCAGTGGGCGCTATCGTACGCATCACTTACGTAGAAGACCGTGAGACAGCTAGTGGAACACTTAAGTTATTCGACGTTGACATCGCACGCAAAAAGTGAGCACAATGGATTGGATCGCGTTCTCGATAGGAATGACACCAGGGTTCATCCTTGGCGTCATCTTTGGAATATACATAATCACTACTCGCATCAAGAAAGCTTTCGAAAGTGCAGCGGGATCAATGGCAGAATACTTCAAGGATGCAACTATCGAGAATGATCCTTCCTTAGGATCTAAAGAATACCAGGAAGCAATTAAAGATCGAAGTAAAGTTGAAGATTAATATCTGCAGGATGAAAATAATGGAATTAAAAATATTACACGTTAGAAATCCAGGGTTGGAAATAATCATTCCATTATCTCCTGCAACAGAGGTGGAAGATTGAATTTCAAGAAAGTTATTTATGCATGCGCGTTATGCGTATTTGCTATACTTGGCTTACTGATGGGTCGCATGATCGTGTATACCTATCAGATGGGAGATCATGTATCTAGTATCATATGGGTAGCTTCATGCATCGGTGCAATAGTAAGCATACTTATATTTAAACCAAAGGTGATAAAAGATGCGAAAGAACATGTTAAATAAAGGCAAGAAATGTGCGATATCAGATTGCGGAAGGACAGCAAGAACAAAGGGCCTCTGTAGCCTGCACTATGGGCATACTCAAAAGAGGATGAACCATGTTTGAAGAATTATTTCAGCCAGTTGCCATTCCGGCAATAGCTCTTCTTGTTATGGCTTTCGTACTGATAGTTATCGGATTTATGATAGGAAGCATGGTCATTACTAGGACCTATATTAAAATGGGCGCGCTCAACTGGGCAGCGGTGGAGGAACGCAGGCATAAGGCACTCCACCAGCAATCAGCCCCGCAATTCGGCAGGATGACCAGGCAAAGAAGAGATGAGATGCATAGAAAGAAATGACACTAACTCTTACCTGGGATTTCATAGTCACTATAGCTATTACAGCATTTGTCACAGGATCATTCAATGCACTTGCAAACTATTTTATATATAAGCTTCTGATCAAGCACCTCGATGAGATAGGCGACAGAGTCAATGGTAAGCATGCTAACGTGCCATACGTTACCAACAAGTATAAAAGATAGAAGGACTATATATATGCAGGTGAAATTGCGCGATGGAATTTACAGAAAGGATAATCGAGATTTTGCTCGGTATCATCTTCCTGATAATCGGTTGTGTCGTAGGCCCATTAGTCTACCCGTATTCTGCAACAGCAGTTGCGGCAGCTTCTGCAGCTAACGACACGTTAGGAGCTTTCTTCTATGGGGCAATCCCATGGATAGTAGCACTAGCTTTGTTTATAGCCGGTTTGTGGATCATGCTACATGCGGCAAAAGCCAAAGCTTAAAATCGTTGCATATCACCAAGGAAATGTGTGATGTCAACTCTAAATAAAAATGAGAAGAGGCTGAAGATATTCAGCTTTCTTCTTATGTTTTTGATGCTGGTAGGATGCTTTAGCCCTTTTATGAATTTAGTGCAGATCGTGAGCGCAAGCCAAGATAACCCAGATCCTCCAACTAATTTTACTGCTAATGCTACTGATATATATTGGAGTAGTGGTTTTCTTTGGCATATGAATATTACTTTTACATGGAACAAGAGCATTGATGCAGATAAGACAAGGATTCCATGGAGTATGAGTGGATATCCAACTTTCCCAGATTGGGTTCCAGTAATGTATAATGGGACCTCAAATACATATTCATTTAATAATCTTCAATTATGTGCAAATGGTATGATGTATATTTCAGCATGGTCATGGAATACTACATCAGGTAACTATAGCACAGCGTATGTCACAACAAATGTGACAACTCCTCCATTGCCATTCAACATGACAAATGTGTCATTGGATAATGGATATGATTACATAAATGCGAGTTGGCCTGCTATATCAAGTGATGTTCTTGCTGATTCATATGATGTAGTATTCTATAATGGAACATATGTAAATCAGACTGGAATCACTGATCTTTATAGTAATTTAACTTGTAATAAGACAAGCAGCGGCTTTATAAAAGTACGTGGATATAACTGGTCTGCTGAAGACAATGGGTATGATCCATATACTAGTTATTCCCAGGTAAATTGGTCGATAAACTTATCTTTACCGGATGTACCAACTCCTACTGTTGGTAATGGATATAACTATACATATGTTAATTGGTCTGCTGGTACTAATCTTACTGCATCAGATGAATTTAATATTGTTTATTATAATAATGTCACTGGTAATTATTCAAATCAGACAACTGCATTGATTTATCACAATTTTACTGAGAATTTCAGCCAGAGTGGATATTTGAAAGTGCGTTCCCATAATCTGACGTTTGATCTATACAGTAATTATTCATCTGATATGAATTGGTCTACTCTTGCAAATCCTGCTCTTAGTCCATACAATTTCACAGCCACAAAGATAAATTACAGCATGATCAATCTGTCTTGGAGCATTACTCCAGGTGTAGATAAATATTATGTAGAATACTGCAATGATACCAATCCTGGGATATGGAATGTAAACGAGCATAACCTAATATATAATGGCACAGGATTGTCTTACAGCCATACTGGACGTAATCCCAATAGGGTATGCTGGTACAAGATATGGGGATACAATACGACTTATGGGGTTTACAGCCAAGATGGGATATTGACTTCAGCGCAGACCGATGCTTATAACGGTACGATCACAATAGGTGACGATCCGAATTACATCCAGGATATATTTTATACCAATACTGGATATCGCACTGACTGGGTACATCATATTTATCCATCTAACTGGGCATCTTTGATGCATAATTGGGCTATCGCTAATAATATATTTGGTGGCAGTAACAACAATGACTATGCTATCTATACATCTCCTGTCACTTTTCATAACAAGGTCCCATATTCTTGGTGGAACTACTGGCATAATGGAGGTGCTTTAGGAAGTCCGGACACTACCCACTTCAATGATGGAGGGGATACCGGAATCTATTGTTGGCATCTTATGGATTCAAGTACAAGCAATGAGATAGAGCTGAATTATACAAAGCCCATATATGGGGCGATAACTGGTGTAGGAATCTATTTCAGTGAAGAAAGAAAATCAACTACTTCATATTCTGGTCATACGTTTCCATTTGTTCCAAGGAACTATCCTATAGATGGTGGAACAGATGATATCTTTGCAAGTTCTTTGTATTCAAAGATGCATCTTCAGATAAATAACCAACAAGTGGAATGCAATCCTCAGGATGGATGGGGTAGTGCTCCTTGGCAGAATAATAACCAATTCCTGTACTGGGATCTTTCTGCGAATGATTGTGAGATAAGGCTTACAGATGAACCGATATTGCTGGAAGCGTACTTCGAGCCAATGCAACTTGTGAATTCCTATTATGTGCTTGAGACTACGCCGTCAGATATTGATGCTGATAATTATACTGGATTTTCCTTCGCGACAGGATCCAATGCCCTGTTAAACTATAATGACATATACTATTCTACACAAAAAGAGGATACGCACAGGCAGTTCAATTATTTCTTTATTTATAATCCAAACCTTGGAGGGCCAGGACCAGTACCTCCAAGCCCTGATAACACAACATACACAACCATAGACCAGATCATAGTGACTCCAAAGACCATGGGGCAGTATGAGCAAACGAATATCATCTATCTTGTGAACGATACATTGTTCACAAGTTATCTGAATGTTTATAATGCATCTGGCGGAAATGTCTGCAACAAAAGTATAACTACAGGATCAGGAAATATTTTCTTTACGCCACTGACAAGCGGATTGTTCACTGTGAACATCACCCGCCAAGGAAATGTTACACAAACAAATACCTTCAGCGTATATGCCCAGTCTCCTCATGGATACCTATGGTGCGATAACAATCCAGTGCTCAAATCTAACATGTTCAACATACATGTCTATTACGATATCCCAGATTACAATGCGGTTGTAAGGCTTTACGATGAGGATATGGTACAGATGCACCAGTGGACTATCCCAAACAATAGGACCAACAACCTGTATGATTTTAGTTATACGATGACAAAAACAGGAAAATTCTATCTAGATCTGATACAGCAAAGGCCCAACGATGAGCAGATGATCACGCAATACATCCTTTGGGTAAAGGACAGGGAATATGTCCCGCAGATCACTGTTAATAAGGTTACCCCGCACATAGGGGATGAAGTGACTATTTCTATCGTTCAGAACATAGTAGGCACGGCAGGATTGGAACTCAAATATTGGGCTGAATCACAGAATAAATATGTCAAGGTAGACAATATCGGTGACTATTATGTGAAATCATTTATATGGGTACCTGACAAATATACTGGACCATGGACATTAAGCCTAATTATGACAGTTATCGATGTTGCTGCGTTCCCTATGGATTCTATACAGGTGACAGTGTCCGATAAGCTGATAGTGAATAATACGGTTGCCCCTACAGAACCAATCGTCAACATACCTAACCTTCTGCATGTCGGGAATGTCATAGGCATTTCAGATCCGATGTTCAAGCTCATAATCGGCTCATTGATAGTATTGTTCTTTATGCTGAGCCCATTGATACTTGCATGGAAATTCAAGCTTAAGTATGCAGACAGGATACTCACCAACCCGATGATATACGCAGGGACTGCGATCTTAGGCTCTCTCATATCATTCGGATTAGGGCTGTTCGAGCTCTGGGTATTCCTGCTGATAATGATAGTTGCGCTGACTTTCTTCATACGGGCTTGGAGGGGACACCAACAGGCAGCAGGTGAGTAATGCCAGAGAATAGTTTTGCGACCAAGATTGCCTTAGAGATACTGATATTCGTGCTTATAACATACGTATCGATATTCATCATCTATGGCAATTCATTTCTTTCAGGCCTTGGTTTCATAACTCCAACCAGCCTTTTCAATGGCATTCCTGTATTGAATGTGTTTGGCGGGATAATCAATTTCATGGTTGGTTTCTTTACCGTAATATGGTCATTATTCACTTTTAATATTCCTGGACTTCCAATAGAACTGCGTGCACTTTTTGCATTCCTTTATACTGGAATGGGGATAGTGATCGTATTGGTATTCTATACGAAGATCGCAAACTTCTTCATAGCATTGATCAATGCATTTATCCTTATATTCAATCTGACAATAGCAAATATAACTATCCCATTCGTTGGGACATTAGGAAAGATGAATTATTTATCATATATGTCTGGGTAAATCAGGTGAACTAAATGAAAACACAAGCAATAGTATCGACAATGATTGCCATGGTACTAGTAATGGTATTCATGGGAACAGTGCAGGCGCAATATACGATAGACCCGATAGGAAAAGGATGGGCAGTACATGACCCAGTGAGCGACAGCTTTGAAATAACTGTAAAGAATACAGGAGATACTAATCCTGTCATCTTGGAAGTCACTCCAGCCTCGTACACATATGAGGAAAATGTGACAACATTTACTCCGATCCCTGCTGACATGATACAATATGTCACTATAACTCCAACCCAATTGGAGCTCAATCCAAACGAGACAGGGATATTCACTGTCCATATAGCGATGCCAGACATTCCGCAAGTATACAACCAGACATGGGAGATGCATCTGCTGTTCAACGACAGCAATCCTTACAATCTCAAATACGGGGATACCAAAATGACGCAGGTTACCCGTATGTACATGCCGGATGGGAGGCCGCCTATTCCTCCACCTCCCCTCCCATTATATATCTATGCTACAGTAGCAGTCGTAGCAATTGTGTTAATAATATTCATAGGATATGCCTTGAAGAAGAGGACGTTATCGGTCGCAAAGCAGGACACTCCGTTAAGCCATAACGAATGGAGCCCACTTGCTCTCAATGTGGAAGAAGGAATAAAAGAGAAGACAGTGCAGACTCCGTTAGTCGACGCTACTGTGCTTCCTAGTCCTATTCCTGCTGTTAAGATAGAAAGGGCGAGAGTCGTAAAGCCCCATGGGACGGTGATACCATACAGAAGAAAAGCGTAAGCAGGCTGTATATTTTGTTGATTTCGTTCATGCTGTTGACAAGCATAGTGCCGATGTTCAGCAACACTGCTGAGGCAACTTGGTATGATAGCGGATATGGATATAATCAACAGGTGAATGTGACAAACAACATCCTTGGCTATGTCTCTCTGATAAATGTGACGAAGACATCAGGCGAAGATGTGAATTGCGATGGCAATTGCAACAACAACTTCAGTGATATACGCTTTGTATTAGGAAATAATGCTCTATTGCCTTATTGGATAGATCCAAATGATACTGTTGCAGGATCATATGCAAATATCTGGGTCAAGAACATCTGGAATGACACGACTTTCAATATGTATTACGGGAATGCCTCGGCATTGCCGGTGAGCGATGGGAAATCGACTTTCCTGTTCTTTGATGATTTTGATGATAATTCCATAAACACAAGCATGTGGAACATAACTTACAAATATGGCAATGTGACCGAGACAAATGGACGGATGGAAATTACAAATTCATCAAAGACGGCACCAAATTATGGTTTCAGTTCTATAGACAGCAATATATCCTACAATACTTTTAGGAATGGGATAATAAATGGAGTGATCTACAGTGCATTTGATGTCATTCCTTCAGTTACATTTAAAGGAGTTCCAGCTACTGCCACAAATACCGGATATATGGCAAGATTTGACACAAGGCTTAATCAAGGCTTAGGATTTTATACACATCCATATCACGATTTTGCGATCATTGGCGGATCTGAAAATGTGACACTTGCCTCAACGGCTTGGCTGCCTTTTAACATCACTGTATATGATGACGGGACTAATTGCACGATGAAGTCTGAGATATCTAATCACACAAAAACAGTCATTGACAGCACATATGCGACAAATTCCGGCTGCATCTCACTTCAATTGCATTACAACAGGACATTGGATATAGGATATGCATATTATGATAACATAAGGGTGCGGCCATATAGCGCAATAATACCAACTTTCACGTTTGGATCATCTGCCCCAACTATTTTAACAAATGATGTTACTGTGATAGGCACAACATATGCTACCCTCAACGGCAATCTTACCAATGTGGGATCCTCGGCAGCTACATATGGCTTCAGGTGGGGAACTGTCAATGGAACCTGGCCTCAGAATATAACTGTGTCAACATCATTAAATCCTATTGCATATTCAAGCGCGCTTACTAATTTTACTTCAGGAGTTCATTATTACGTGCAGGCTTGGGCATATAATACGATAGGATTCACAGCTGCCAATATCATAGAGTTCACTACTACGGGAGGATTGCCTGTGATACAGACAAACTCAACGACTTCGATAACTTCAACAGGAGCAACATTCAATGGATATCTTTCTAGCAACGGATCATTGGATACGACATGCGGCTTCAGGTGGCTTGCATCCACAGGACCCAATGCTGGAGTTGAGCATAATGACAGCATCGGAATAGTGGCAGGCGGTGCTGCATTCACTGAGAATGTCGGCCTTGAGCGCACAACTCATTATATAATACAGACATGGGCTTTCAATTCGTTGGGATTTGAATGGGGCGGTGGGGAAGAGTTCGACACGCCAGCAGAGCTTCCTACGATCGTCACAAACGCCACCACAGGCATCACAGACAACGATGCGACCTTCCATGGGTATCTTTCAGATAACGGGTCCGCAGACACAGTATGCGGCTTCAGGTGGGGAACTGTCAATGGCACCTGGGCCGATAATTCAACTGTGGGCTTAGTAGGCAATGCATCAACTTACCTCAAGGCTGTTGCTTCATTAACCCATAATTCACATTATTATGTACAGGCATGGGCTGTTAATTCGATCGGCTTTGTCGGCGCAACCCATATCGACGAGTTCGACACCGGCAACTGGTCTGATATATTATTCACCCAGGAAAGTATAGCAAACAACACCGAGAATGTCTCAACTTCCATTTCTAATTTCACCGTTGATATGAACGATCACCAGGGATTTGCATTCTCATGGAACATATCCATATGGACAGGAGGAAGCATCATAGCCACTCAGGTGACTGACAATGATACAAACGGAACAAAAGTATGCGCGATCAACACAACATTACTTCCAAATACTGAATACATAGTCATCGCAGTGGCTGACGATGTGGCAGGCTTCTCTAACGCCACATTATACAGGTTCGTCACGATGTCAGGGCCTTCATATACCAACATGACTCCTGCTAACGGCTCAGTGAACGTCACAATACTACCTATGCTGAATGTAACTTTCACATCATATCTAAACTGTACTGCCCTATTCTTCCATTCTGATAATGGAGTGAACTTTTCCATAACGGATGGAGGGTTCAATGTTTCTGATACCCTGCAGATACAGGATAACCTAAGCGTTCTGCCATCATATACCTATTACTGGTATGTTTTACTATCAGACAGCGATGGAAATACAAACACAACACCGACATATTGGTTTACCACAGCAGCAGCACATAACAATGTAACCCCGGCAGGAGGGGCTGTGAATGTCTCACTGTCACCGACATTATATTTCAATTTCTCTCAGCTTGATGGACTATGCAATGTCACATGGTATTGGCTTAACGGTAGCAACTGGACAATATTAGGCGTTAACGAAAGCGTCAATGAGACCGATGGTCCCTTTACTCAGATCTATACTAATGCTTCAGTCACTAACACCACATATTGGTGGCGTGTGAATGTGACCAATGAATACGGATCCTATTATCAGAACACATACAATTTCACTACTATCAACGGGGCCCCATACGTGCCCACGTGCGTACTGCCAACTGACGGAGGCGTGAACATCACACGCAGGCCAAGGCTAGAAGTATTGGCTTTAGATCCTAACAGCGATAGCCTCAGGGTTGATTTCTATCTAGTTAACTATTCTTACCTTGGAAGCATGAACGGATCATCCGGACAGGACTTCTATTGGGAGTACCCATCATCATGGATGCCATTGGATTACCTTACAGGATACAGTTGGTACGCTAACGTCACTGATTACTGGGGAGCAACCAACACTTCAGGAATACTTAACTTCATAACAAGAGATAGCATCGCTCCAGACAAGCCCTCTCAGCCATTGCCTATAAACAATTCAGTCGATCAGGAATATGCAATGAAATATACACTTAGATGCCTTGTCACAGATCCCGATGGGGACCAGATGAACGTAAGCATATACTGGAATGGGACACTTCTGGATACTTTCTATAATGTCAACAGCGGGTCATTCGTGACCTTTACACTGCCTTTCGACCTTCAGGCTTCTACAACCTACCTATGGACCGTTAACGTCACTGAATGCACCGGAAGGGCTTATGAGAACTATTCCGAGTTCACTTTCACCACGCACCTACCAACGCAGTTCTGGTCGATGTCGATACCTCAACTGGTATTCTTCCTTATAGTAGGCCTCTGGATACTGCTGCTGATCGTAGGCGAATGGAAAGACGATCCTATGTTCTCATGCATATGCGGAGTAGTCGGATTGGTCTTGGTCCCATCAGAGCTTGCGTTATTCGGCCTCAGCGTCTACACCATAGGGTTAGGCGCAGCATGGGGCATACTTAACTTCTATATACTCTTCCTTTCGCTGATATTCCTTATACGGATGATCAAAGGAAGGCGAAAACGGTGATAGGATATGCGATGTTTCTTCAAACACGGCAAACTGATCAGGCAAGTGATACTCGAACCTAACGCAAAGAATGAAGTCAAGTACCAAGAAGGGATATACATCTTCGATGCTAAGAGCACGTTCATGTACGAACTCGACCCAAAGAAGAACCAGTACAGCCCTGCAGCGTTCTGGACTGTCGGAAACCCTGCCGCACATGATTTCCTTTCGATAAACAAGGGAATACCTGCCGGGGTCTTGGATGCCCTGTATTCGCCTGTATTGTTCAGGCTGTGGATCAAGGCGCAAGAGAACCCGCTCATAATAGCACTGCTGATATTCGGCATCGTGAACTTCATCGCTATGATCATCATAGCCTGGAAGGTATGGTAGAATGGCAACTTGGACCTATACCAAGGAGTATATATGGCCCAACTTCAAGTCATTGATACATCATATAAGCAGCGGATTCGGAAAGCTGTTCAAACACAAAGGTGATTAGATGGGAATACTGACAAGAAAGAAGAAAGACAAAGACCAGATGGAAATCGTAGAGATGCCTACCCAGGGCGATGTATTAGGTTCGCTAATGAACCCGCCTGAAGAGAAGACAGATCTAAGCAAAGTAGTCGATCAATTAATAAACACGGACAACGAATCATTCATATTGGAAAGGCTTACAGAGCTTGACCAGTCTCAGATCAATGCCATATCTATATTATTAGAGTATGCAGAGAAGTATGAGATCAACGTGCTCAAAGGTTTCATATACAAGTATCTCTCGCTGATGTTCTCGAAGAACAGGCATTCACGTGAAGAGATAGTGGATATGTTCAAGCAGCCGCAATATCCTGACATGAACCAAGGTGGAGGTGGCAGGCTGGCTGCAGTGATAAGCAGGGTAAGAAGGTAAGAAATGAAGAACAAGAAATGGGATCACGACAAGCAAAAGAAGATGATACGTACTGCAAGGATGAAGACATCTTCTGAGATAAGAACAGATGATGATGAGAAATGATAGACATCAAAGAAGAATACCGGAAGGCTTTGCGCTGTATAGGAAAGAATGACAAGGTGATACCTTACCGTTCCCTGGAAGACATGCGTTACGGTACGTTAACTGTCGAAGAATACGATGGCCATATGCTCATCATGGGTCAGAACAAGAACAATGGAGGCAACCTGATCAAGTTCGCAGTAGTAGTCACTGCTGAGAAGAGGATCCATGATATGATCTATGCTGGACTGTGTCTTATATCAATCCCTCTGGTGCTAAATTATATCTTCAGTCTTATAGCAATGTTTAGGATGGTAATATAAATGGGAAGATGGAGATCTGAAGGGCATCGCAAGAAAGTGATGCGTGAGATGAGGCTGGCTGGGTATGACCTACCCGAAGGAACTTACATCAGGAAGAAGAACAGATCCTATTTAAAGAGCAAACGATCATCAAAACTAATACATACTGCTGACATAAAGACTTCCAGAATCAAATATCTTACTCAGGAGCAATTGGCTCCTACCATGGATAACTACAAGAAAAGCGGCACTTACGATCCAAGAAAGGATCCTGGTTCGCAATTGAACAGGACTGGTAATTCCACTAAGGAAGAGAATCGCTGGGTAAATTGGATAGATGGCGGAAAGAAAGGACCATCTCCTTGGGAATTAAAACATCCTCCAGACCCATATGCTAATTTGCCTAAACCAGAAGCAAAACCAGTTGAAATTCCAAAGATTACTGAAAAGGCACCTGAAGAGGCACGAAAAGAAAGTATAGATAAAATACTAACAAAAGAACATAGTGACTTTTTAGATTCACCTATTAAAGAAATAGATAAATCAATAGGATATTTAGATGAATCCGGTAAAAAAATAAGTCTTGAAGAATTTAAGAAACAAGCCAGAAGTCAGTTTGGAAATAAAGATGTGGGAGAAACTGATAAGCCTTTCGAGAAGTTTGCTGAACTTAAATGGATAAATCTTGGAAAGAATCTTGATCCTAAATCTGATACAGCAATACAATTCAAAAAAGTATTATCTGATGACGAGCATAAACTCTTTTTGAAAGATCCGGATCTTTTTATAAAAACACATGTTGATATGCAAGGTCCCTGGTTAGAAGCGAAAAGACAAAGAAATGAAGACGCTATCAAAAAAATCAGAAGACACAATGCAGAAAATAAATATCCAGATTATGTGCCATGGTGGATCGCAATAGGATATGACAATAATGGAGATGGATTCTATGCAGAAAGACCCAAGACAGTAAATGGAAAGTTAAAATATTACAAATGGAACAATGAAGTTGGGGCTTTCCATTCAACAAAAAAAAGAATAATAGATGAGAAGATAACTAAGCCAGCAAGTGCTGGACAAAGATTCACAGAAACAGAAGTAAAACATATCATGAAATCTAAAATCTATGGAATAGCAAAAATAAGAAGCGGCCCATATTTTGATGACGTAATAAAAAAAGTACCTAATGGTAAATACAATGAATTAAAAACAAAATATATACGACGCATCATAGCATCAGAAATGACACAACCATTTAAAAAAGGTGACATCGAGCATCAAATTAATTATATGAGAAAACAGGGTTGGATCAAGGAAGAATAAGCACTATGCTAACAGGAATCATCGGAGGCTTAGGCTCAGGGAAGACGCTGTTCATGACAGTATGCGGTTATCTGGAGTATCTCACTGGAAGGTCAGTGCTATCGAACTATCACCTGGCATTCCCTTATAACTATCTGAAGCTCTCAGAGATAATCAGCAAGATACGCAACAAGGAGCAGCTTCAGAATGTCGTCTTACTTATCGATGAGATACACATAGCCTTTGACGCCAGATGCTCGATGTCAGACCGCAACAGGTACGGCTCATATTTCGTGCTCCAGACAAGGAAGCGGGACGTTCATCTCTACTTCACCTCTCAGAGCATATGGCAGGTGGACGTGCGCATACGCGAGAACCTGGATCGCCTGGTAGTATGCGAGAACCTCAAGAACGATATCTTCAGGCTAACCATCATGGACTACACCAAGGAGCCTGCCCTAGAGAGAAGCGTGTGCATGCACGGAAAGGCTTTCTACAACCTCTACGATACAAAAGAGATAATCGATATAGCTGAGGGTTTTGATGAAAGGCCAAAGAAAAGGAAGCGTGAGATCGAAGACGATTAACTTTCGATATACTAAAAATTATTCGCTGTATTTTGCCATTATTTCACTATCACTTTTTGAGCTTGGAATGTTCATAGATTGGCAGAATTGGTGGTCAAATTATTATTATTTGAAAATGAACGATCCTGGTGCATTACTAGTACCAGGAGCTACATTTACTGAGAGTCCTTGGATCTCGCTTCTTATGTTCGCCCCTCCGCTCATAGCAGGAGTCTTCATCCTTGACTATCTTGGGGTATTTGACGATCTCTTTTCTTCGGAGTTGTCAATACTATCACGACGAGGGAGATCAGCGCTAATAGAACTTCTCCTACAAAGATATTTCTTAGCCAAGGCTGATCTAAATGACTGGCGGTCATTCCGACAAAGAGCCCGCTTACAGAAAGCGAAGCGAAAGCTAGCGTCCGACAAGTCAACTTCATCTTTTGAATATCCATAGTAATGCAATAGTTTAACTATTATTTAAACCTGTTGTTATTTGTGATTGTCTTCAGTATCTCCATATCAAATGCATACATATGCAAAAGTATTTAAGTAACAATGGTATACGTATACTAATCCCGAGGGTGGGGACTTTTATTACCACCCTTCCTCGCTCTCGGGTCAGGATTATTATTATGGCAGAGATAAAGATCACCCAAAAGAATGGTCGCTTTCTAAACGAATACACAGGAAAGGAGATATCACCCCAGACTGCAAGAAAGTACCAATCATTTTATAGGAATCATAAGATCAATGTGCCATTCATTCTTGCAAGAGGCAACCGATCAAGCTTCCAGGCACGCGTACGACAAGCGCAGAAGGATAAGAGGCGCATAATAGCCAGAAGCCCTGCGGGGCCTGTTTCTGTTCGTTTTAAGAATGGCAAGTTCATCTTCAGGCAGATCACAAGAGGCCCGGCTGTTAAGATCACGCCTGGGCAGAGGCCTCAGATACCGCCTACTCCTACCGCACCTACAGCAGAAGAGGGACCGATAGGAAAACCGAGTGAGGAAGAGAACGTATTGAAGTTTGGGCATGCGATAGAACGATACCTAAGAAGATATGCAGTCTTGGATCTGAAAAGCAATCCAAAGAAGTTCGGTGAGGACAATGAGATAGAATACAACGAACTATATCCATCCCAGCAGGATCTTTATAAGGCAATGATGGCAGCGCAGAGATCAGACCAGGTAGGACTTAGATTATCTGGAGGAGTTACAAAAGAACGCGTCAACGTCATGGCAGAATATCTTAAAATACCCACATGGAGAGCAAAGCAGACTTATTTTTCAGATGACACCATGGTCGCTATAGAAAGGAAAGTACATCCCATCACGCGAAAAGAAGTATCGCAGTTCCGTGTATACGACATCAAGAAGAAGGGTGATGATTAATGAGCGCATTAGTCAGAATTGGAACTGTAAATAAAGATGGAACAATACAAGGCGAAGAAGTAGATCCAAAATCATTATCAAGAAGAGAATATCAACGAAACATAATAGGAGGTCCAGCATATTTTAAACCAGGAAGGCCAGTAGGCTCCTATTCTTCTAAAGATCCACTAGTGACTTCCCTTTATAGAAATCTAAGAGTGAAAAGAGCTCTTACTTTTTTTGGGGCATATCATGACCAGCAGATAGAAAAGCGAAATAAAAGCATTGCAATGGTAGGCAATGCCCCGCCAGAAGAAATAGAAGCACTTAAATATCTTGATGATAAGGAAACCATGCTATATAAACAATTGTTAACTGAAATACAAGAAGAAATGAATGCATCAAATGATGGCAATGAGATAAAAGAGACATTAAAAGGATCAGACGATGCTTTCACCAAGGTAGTAAAGAAGAAAATAGCAGAGAACGAAGAAGACTACAACAAAGCCATGAAGAAGCTAAAAGAAGGTATTAACCATGAGTGAAGAGATATTCAGTTTTACTTTGTATGATGATTTCACCCATCTGTTGATGGTAAACTCCAAGAAGCTGGATGAGCCTGAGTTCAGCATGATCAAATCAAAGATCAAGAACACAGTCGACATCCTGATCGCAGCATTATCACAACAGAAAAGGATAACTATCATACAAGTAAATAAAGAGATAATGGAGGAAGAAGAATGTGGACAAAAGAGCAAATTGAGGCTCTCGATAACGAGAATGCAAAGGATGAGGCCAGAAGAGAGAGAAGAATAAGAGATCCAGTAGAAGAGGGCGGTTACCCATGGTCTGCATAGATTGTAAGTTCTATGTGCCATTCAGGACCGGCAATGACAAAGGGGAATGCAGGAGATACCCGCCTGATAACAACAATGAGTTCCCTGTAGTAAAAGACAAGGATTGGTGTGGCGAGTTCGACATAGCGACAATGCATGGACACAAGTCAGCGGTCAAAGAGCTTACCAAAGGCGTAAAGAATATCTGGGATAAGATATAATGACTGCCATCCTTTCAAAACCCGGGCTGTGCAGCCTGACTGAGGATGAGAAGCATATTCTGATGTTCGACATAGATATCAAGGACATCATGTATCGCTACAAGGTATCTGATGAGGTCAGACGCATACAAGACAAGTTCATCCTATCATCTTTCTATTTATTCAAGACAACTAACGGGTATCACGCCTACTGCCTGGATAAGTTTTCATTGGAAGAAGCGTGGAAGATATATAATGACTGCAAGTTCAAAGATGACAGCCATACCTATATAGGATACGCTTTCAGGAAGCACTGGGTACTCAGGATAGGTAAAGACATAGAGCACATCGAGACCATACATCCATCGCCTTTCAAGAGAAGCACTAATGAGAGAAGCAATGCCCATCGGATGTTCCTTAACATGCAATACGGACTTGACATACACAACGATCTTTCTTTTGACTGCTACACCAAATGCCTGATCATAAGATATCCACAGAGGAGCAAGGGACACACATGAAATTCAATGGAAAGAATGTCAATAGAATCATAAAAGAATATCGGAAGCATGTAAAAGCATGCAGGAAATGTATCTCTCGTGGAACATTGGATAACAAATGCCCAAGACTAATAGAATGTATCATTGGTGAAGATACTACACGAAAAGCAATAGCCATGTCTACTGAGGAAACGATGTCCCATTTAGAAGAGATGCTATCATGAACCAAAGATACTGCTACACATGCGGTAAGCCATGCACGAACAAGCAATGCCAGAAATGCTTCAACTCACACAAGTGGACACTGAAGACCAGAAAGGCAAAGAGGCTAGAATGAAGAAGCAACAGATATGTAAGAGATGCGTGGAGTGCTGTTATGGGTTTCAGAAGCCGAAGTGCCAGCATTACGTTGAATGGATCGTTGGGGAATGCAAGATCTATAATAACAACCATGAGCTGATAACTGACTTTATGAAACACTTTTTGGACAGATTTTCACCACCATAATTCCAAAATACAACGGTTAGCACGGTTCCAACATACCTAGTGCAATGTTTACATATATAACTATTGCACTACGTCTCGAAGATAAATAGAATTAATGCAATAGTTTTGTCACCAATGACACATGTTGCCATGACAACCGTACAATTATGAATGTAGA
>OFNC01000009.1_pt1 | contig 20058 bp, 14 predicted proteins | sample 1541971 | NCBI WGS metagenome assembly OFNC01 (sample SAMN04958489, study PRJEB24370) | sediment metagenome | isolation source: lake sediment | place: USA: Lake Hill lake, St. Paul Island, Alaska | collected 2013 | reverse complement strand
TCTCACCCTGAACTCCCGTCTCACCATACCATCCAGTAGGTCCCTGAAGGCCTGTGGAACCCTGAAAACCTGTTGATCCTATTGCTCCCGTAAAACCCACTATACCCGTATGGCCTTGGACTCCAGTCAACCCTTGAAGTCCAGTAGATCCTTGATCTCCTTGCGGACCTTGATCTCCTGAAATTCCCGTACTGCCATGAAGTCCAGTAGCACCACTTAATCCAGTAGAACCTTGAAGACCCGTCTCACCGAGTCCTTGTGGACCTGTCAAGCCTTGGATGCCTGTGTCTCCCTGTGGACCTGTCGGTCCTTGAAGACCAGTCTCACCGAGTCCTTGTGGTCCTGTCAATCCCTGAATACCCGTATCACCCTGAAGTCCCGTCTCCCCGAGCCCCTGTGGACCAGTCAAGCCTTGTATGCCTGTGTCACCCTGCACTCCCGTTGGTCCAGCAAGACCTGTTTCTCCCAATACACCTGTATCGCCCTGAGATCCGGTCGGACCCTGAAGTCCAGTAAAACCACCTATTCCCGTATCGCCTTGCGGACCAGGAGGACCATCAAATCCCGGAGGACCCTGAATGCCTGTCTCTCCAAAAACACCTGTAGGACCGGCAAGACCCGTGGAACCATATCCGGTCTCGCCTTGGATACCGGTATCGCCCTGGATCCCTGTTTCACCCTCAGGACCTGTTGGACCTATTATTCCTGTATTTCCTTGAACCCCAGTAAACCCCTGACGTCCAGTTATTCCCTGAACTCCAGTTGCTCCAGGTTGTCCGCGAACTCCTGTTGATCCTTGAACTCCAGTAAAGCCCTCGACACCCGTTTGTCCTTGTATTCCTGTCGGACCTTCAACTCCCGTCGGACCTTGAAGTCCTGTCGATCCACTAATCCCGGTGTCCCCCTGCGATCCAGTAGGGCCTTGAAGTCCGGTATCACCCTGAGGACCAGGAGGACCGTCAAATCCCGGTGGGCCTTGTATACCTGTTTCTCCAAAAGAACCGGTAGGACCCTGAAGTCCCGTCTCACCGAGTCCCTGTGGGCCTGTCAATCCCAGAGATCCAGTTAGGCCTTGTATACCAGTAGGCCCTTCTAATCCTGTATCACCCTGAATTCCTGCTCCGGTATGCCCTTGAACTCCAGTTTGACCTGTAAATCCTGTAGCGCCTACAAACCCCGTTGAACCACGAACACCTGTAGATCCCTGAACTCCTGTTGGGCCTTGAATTCCTGTAGGCCCGACGGCCCCTGTTGGACCCTGAAATCCTGTACTACCATAACCAGTGGAACCCTGAACTCCTGTATGACCCTGAACTCCTGTTGATCCGGAAAGGCCGGTCTCTCCGAGTCCTTGTGCCCCCGTGTGTCCCTGAGATCCCGTTAATCCCACTAATCCAGGCGCGCCAATCAACGACAGTTGAGTCCACTGAGCTGTTGTCCCGTAATCGGTTTCATCGGTTGAATAACCAGAAACCGTATTAACATGGGACACATACAAGATGACATAATTAGACGTATAAGAAATAGCACCGATCACGTAGTAATTGTAAACAGAAGTATTCAAATATGCCGTTATGGCATAACCGCTATAAGCAACCGAATTAGAAAATGCAAACGCATCATCTGCGTTGTAGAAATAACAATGCAATTCTGACACGAGATAGGGGTTGGAGTTATTGAAGGAAAAATCAAGAGGATTGACTGCACCATCCCCATACACCATTGTAAACGCGTATGTACTAATGGCAGAGAGTCCGTTATATCCTTGTACCCCCTGAAGACCTGTTGCTCCAATCAATCCGGTAAAACCACGGAGTCCCGTCTGACCCTGAAGTCCCGTCTGACCCATGAGACCTGTCTCACCAATAGGCCCACCCAAAGGTCCTGTCGGCCCTTGTATCCCCGTGTCACCCTGAATACCCGCTCCAGTAGGTCCCTGAAGTCCTGTATCGCCTTGTGGTCCGGTCGGACCCTCAAGACCGGTCTCACCAAGACCCTGTGGACCTGTCAATCCCTGGATACCCGTGTCACCCTGTGGACCGGTCGGACCTTCAAGACCGGTCTCACCGAGCCCCTGTGGGCCTGTCAACCCCTGTATGCCCGTGTCTCCCTGTGGACCGGTCGGACCTTCAAGACCGGTCTCACCAAGCCCCTGAGGACCTGTCAAACCTTGTATGCCCGTGTCTCCCTGCGGACCAGTCGGACCCTGAAGCCCCGTCTCCCCGAGCCCCTGCGGGCCTGTCAAACCTTGAGATCCAGTAGGACCCTGAAGTCCTGTATCACCTTGTGGACCAGGAGGACCATCAAATCCCGGAGGCCCTTGAATACCGGTATCTCCGTACAGCCCTGTATCACCCTGAGATCCAGTGGGACCCTGAAGACCGGTTACACCATATCCAGTCTCTCCTTGAACTCCGGTTGATCCTTCTACTCCTGTTAAGCCTTGCGGACCTGTCTCTCCTTGTATGCCTGTCTCACCCTGATTTCCGGTTTCCCCTTGTATCCCCGTTTCACCCTGCACTCCCGTTGGTCCAGCAAGACCCGTCTCTCCTAATACACCGGTATCACCCTGCACTCCTGTTGGGCCCTGAAGTCCAGTAAAACCACCTATTCCTGTGTCACCTTGTGGACCAGGAGGACCATCAAACCCTGGAGGACCCTGAAGTCCTGTCTCTCCAAAACCACCAGTAGGACCCTGAAATCCTGTAGGGCCTTGTATGCCTGTCTCCCCAAACCCTGTTTCTCCTTGTATTCCTGTCTGTCCAATTAATCCTGTAGATCCTATAAGGCCGGTTTCACCAAGTCCCTGTGGTCCTGTTAGACCTTGGGATCCTGTAAGGCCTTGAAGACCCGTATCGCCCTGTGGGCCTGGTAACCCTTGAATTCCAGTTTCTCCCTGAGCTCCCAAATCCCCAACGAGTCCTGTTTCTCCCTGAAGTCCGGTATCTCCTAATCCTGTACTACCCTGGACACCCGTTTGCCCCTGAATTCCTGTCTGACCTTGAACTCCTGTATCGCCTACTCCAGTCTGTCCTAATGCTCCGGTATCACCACGAATTCCTGTTTGTCCATGAATTCCTGTCGGGCCTTCCAATCCAGTATCACCTTGAACTCCTGCACCAGTCTGTCCTTGAATACCCGTCTCACCCTGAACTCCAGTAGATCCTTCTACGCCCGTTGAACCTTGTACACCAGTTTCACCCTGAGTCCCTGTCTCACCCTGAATTCCAGTCGGACCTTCAAGACCCGTCTGTCCCTGTACTCCTGTCTGCCCTAAGACTCCTGTATCGCCCTGAGAACCCTGTAGACCTGTTGATCCAATAAAACCTGTCTGTCCCTGGACTCCTGTCTGTCCCTGGACTCCTGTCTGTCCCTGGACTCCCGTCTGTCCAGTAAGACCTGTGTTACCTAAAGCACCTGTTTGACCCTGTACTCCCGTCTGACCTTGAATTCCAGTCTGTCCCTCAGATCCTATGTCACCCTGAAGTCCGGTTGCACCCTGTATTCCTGTCTGACCCTGAATTCCGGTATCCCCTCGAGGACCCTGAATACCTGTATCGCCAGCAAGACCGGTTTGTCCTAAAACACCCGTCTGACCCTGTACTCCGGTAGGACCCTCTATTCCCGTCTGACCAGTAACTCCAGTTTCTCCAGGAGGACCTCCAAACGGACCAGTCTCGCCCTGAACACCTGTATCCCCCTGACTTCCTGCACCCGTATCCCCCTGTATACCGGTATCCCCTTGGGAACCGGTAGGACCCTGCAATCCAGTTTCTCCAAGTCCTTGCGGACCGGTTATACCCTGGATACCCGTCAAACCTTGGACACCGGTAGGGCCTCCCGAAGTGCCCGTTAATCCTTGACTACCTGTAACACCCTGGGGCCCAGTAGGACCAGAAATATGATCGGTTATATCACGAATATCGAGGTTGTACGCGGATTCAACAATACCACCAGGCAGATTCTCATAAACTTCCGTGGATGAAGGAAGATTGTAGCCTTTATGAAAAGTATTTTCTGTGATGACCGAATAAGAACCACTAAGAGGAGCATCTATCTCTGTCAGCTCAAGACTCTCATCCCATAAAATGGTCGCGGCAAGATCCCTATAATCCGAGTAAGTAATGGTAGTAATCTTATAACGATGGGCTACTCCAGGAAGAGGATCCCCAGAGCCCACATCTCGGGCAGGAATAATAAGCAGAAATCCTGTCTGAACCGCGGCAGCACCGGCTCCTGTAGCATCCGCCTGATTGTTATAGGCTTCTGCCTGTCCTCGAGTATCAAAAGTATATTCCCCTGGATTTCCAGTAGGAACATACGACTCGACATACAGGATGCCGTTAATAATCCTTGCCATGATTTATCCTAGAAATGAAGGAGGATGAATCGATTATTGGAAAGTGACGGCGTTCCAAGATTTCCTATCTGGAATGTCGAATATCCTCCAGAAATCGATCCCGTCCCAATAGTCGCACCTATAGCCGGCAAATAATCCGCGAATCCGCGTACGTTATAGTCAGGCACGTAACAATTATCCAAAGAACTATTCGCGCCTGCCCCATTAACAGCACTGCCTGGAACCGTCACGTTATAGGTCGTTCCTAAACGCAACCCAGTCGCTATCCTCATAGACAACAACTGGACATCCGCATGATCTCCTGAAGGGGCATACACGATCCCACCGGTGTGTGTAGCACCTCCAGTGTGTGAATAGACAAACCCGAGGCTGTAAGCCCCCGCTGATCCTACTGACCCATCTGTGCTTGTAGTAGTTACCGTGAAGGTAGAGGCAGTCGTGGAATCAATCGTAGCCGTCTGATAATCCATATTCGTATTACGAACTATCACACGATCCCCAGAAACATGTCCATGTGAATCGCGTTGTATTGTAAGGTCAGTACCAGTACGACTCCACGGAAGATTTGCATAAATACTAGAACTAGAAACGATCCACACCTGAGCACTAGCATCGGTCACTGCAGCATAACGGCTGACTGTGTTATAGGCAATACCAGCACCCGGAGCCAATCCTGTTGCACCCTGAAGACCTGTCACACCAATCGGCCCACCCAAAGGCCCTGTAGCACCCTGAAGACCCGTAACACCTTGAAGCCCAGCACCGGTATCACCTTGCACGCCGGTAGGACCCATAAGTCCTGTTGAACCACTGAGTCCGGTATCTCCAGGAGGACCTCCGAATGGACCAGTCAAACCCTGAATACCTGTCTCGCCCTGAGAACCTGCCCCTGTATAACCCTGAATACCCGTCTCGCCCTGAGTGCCGGTAGGACCCATAAGGCCCGTATCTCCAATAGGCCCACCGAATGGACCGGTCAGACCTTGAATACCTGTAGGTCCCATCAATCCGGTATCACCAGCGAATCCAACACCAGTATTACCCTGGACACCTTGAGTACCGGTAGAACCTTGTATACCAGTAGCTCCCGATGGTCCGGTCTGACCACCAAAAGGAGGAGGCAAGGATGATGTACCGTCACTTATTCTCAGGAAACCATAATCACGATAAACCTGACCGCGAACACCTGTGTTTGAGGAATCAATATTCACATAGTCAAGCCAAATAGCATCAGCAGAGAAATGGTGGGTCGTATCGAAAGCAACATTGGCGGTCGTCACATCCCCAGCAAATGAAGCATCACCCGTCCAATTGATCCACCAATTCCGAGAACTCCAATCTTTTCCAAGACTGGTATTCTCAATGATAAAAACAGGAGATGTAGAATCTGTGTTGTCCTGAATGAAACGTCCTGTTTCGCTATACCCCTGGTTCCACCAGAAGGCCACCTGACCAACATCCCGTGTGCTATCCTGATTAGACTTGTTGATATAAAGGGCAGGCCCATGTTCCCCACCGGCTACAAAAACATGCACTGCTGGAGATGTCGAGTCACCTATGCCGGTATGAGAAACATGGAGTGCAATGGAATTGGATCCATCGTTATTGACCTGTAGAGCTGTGTCAGTACCGCGATTATTGATTTCAAGTACTCTGCCACCACCAGTATTATCCTTATCCAAAGACATCAATGTTTTGGCAGCCTGCTGCGAAATATTAACAGCCTGACCCGCCAGATTAGCAATATTCAGAGCGCCATTCAGGGAAGAACTCGTAACATCTATTGTCATGCCCCCTGAACCGGCATGCACAATACGCAAATCCTTACCCGATCCCGCAGAAGTAATACTTATTCCAGAAGCATCAGTAGGGGCATTGAGGCTGAGCATCACGCCCGAAGTCTGATCAATCCTGATCGACACGGAGTTCGTGGATGCCCTATTAGCAATGTCGAGGACGGGACCTACACTACGCGTGGTGACATTGAATACTGATCCCGCAAAGCTTGCGGAATCTTTAGTAATAGAGAAAGTGTTATTGCTCGCATCATCCTGAATCCTAAATACACCACCGGCCGTTGCTAGATGATTCAGGCAGAAATCATAGCCATTGCCGTATGAATTAACATCAAACAGACAGTTTGTAGAATCCGAAGTCTTCCTTACCCTGAGAACCGCCCCACTACCCTGAGAATTAATATCAAACACGGGTGCATTAAGAGTCCCAGCCGTTGACGTCAGCTGATACGCAGCGGCACTCTGATCGTTGTACTGAATGATACGCCCATAGATACCAACCGTATCATCATACGGAGGTATGGTGTCTCCAAGTATTGTGGATCCACCAACCGTAAGACTATCCATGAAAGTGCTGGTTCGAACATCCAATACGGTAAGTTTTCCATTTACCGCTAGATCTCCACCAATGGTCGTGTCCCCTGTAACCTGAAGAGACCCAAACGTATAATCGGCCGTAGTGCTGAGCTTATCAGGAGTAATGGATCCTGCAGCAATCGAGGACCCATCTATTCCACCATTCCTAATAGCCTGGTCAAGTTCCGAAATAGTCCTGACCGTAGGTCTGAGGTCGGTGATATTGGCCTGAAGAATATTGGACTGACCAATAGATCTCTGAATAGAAGCTATGGTACTCGTATAATGCTGTACGGTTCCATCCGGACCTTTGTAATCTGATGGAGCAGGCCATCCTTCCGAAACTTTAACGTCTGACACCAACCTAAGACGATTTGCACTGGGCAGACCAATCAGGAGATCTTCCAAATCAGGATCATGATACTCACTGGAAGAATCAGCGGATACTTCCGCCAAATGCACATCCAGATACACATAATCTTTCCTGTAGTGCTCCCAATTAGTCCCATCCAACGTCCGATAGATCTGACCATTCCCAACGATAAATCCCGTCGAATCCGTGAAAGCAATTCCCGTGAAATTGCAACTACTGTTGAGTACGGTCGCGTCCCATGTTTCTCCAGCATCTTTAGTAACCGTAAGTATTCCGCCCGACCCAACTGCGAAACCGTCTGTAGTCCCTACAAAAGCCACCCCATAAAGGTTTGAAGTGGTGTCCGAAGACTTACTATCCCAAGTAACTCCCGCGTCTGTAGTCTTAATGATTGTGCCAGAGTCACCAACCGCAAAGACTGAGGTAGTGCTGAGTGCTAAAACTTTATTAAGGTCATTGGTGGTGTCACTGGATTGCTGAGCCCAGTTTGCACCATCAGGCGTGCTGACCACAGTACCTGCAGCACCAACAGCCCATACATGGCTTGCATCCGCAGCATAGACATCATACAGATTGTTGCTGGTAGGTGGGACAGGCCAACCCCACAGAGTTATGTACCACTTCAAAATGGTGCCGGCATCTCCTACCAACCACCCAATATTGGGGGTTACATAACTGACGCCATAAAAATTGGTCGTTGTATAAGCCCCTGGCAATGGATTCGTAAGTCCCGACCAGGTAATTCCTCCGTTTACAGTCTCTCTAGCGAATCCTGCAAGTCCTACGGCATAACCCGTACTGGTATCCGCCATGTCTACGCCATAAAGAGTGCCAAAGGACACAGAATCCGTCCAGGACCGGCCAGCATTGGTACTTACAGAAATTATTGAGCTTCCAACTGCAACCGTATTTGATCCATTAACGACAAGGGCATTGAGCGTACCAGTAGGTCCAGTCGGAGTTGTCAGAGGAACAAGGGGAGTCTCAGTATAGCCGTCATCAGTTATGAGGCCTGTGTTGGTCTGATCCTTATAATCGATATCACCTCTGAGTATGCAACGATATCCATCAAGAAAAAATGCACCAGGATTATCAAGGGTCCCATCCCCGCCTGTTATTTTGAAATTATTAGATGTGTCACCGGTATTTTCTGCAATCAAGAATCCGTTATTGATAGATCCGGTACCAATTTGTGCTTGAACGAACCTTCTGAGCGCAGTTTGGGATATATCGTGCATGTCACGGAGTTCGGCATCCGTAAGCGTAGACAGTTCCTGAGCCTGAAGAAGGTAGTATTTCTTTTCTTCATCAAACAGCTCGGGGGCATAATCGCCACGATATTGTTCTGACATGTTCTGTCATCTCCCGGAACGTCTAAGGACTGCCGAACCACCACCGCCAAATCGACTCGCACCCATGTATCTCTCTCGATATATCGAATTTTGAAGAGCCATAGTAGGTCGTCGAGTAAAATCCGAAGCAGCCTTCTGCTTCAAATAATATCTTCTATAGGACATTGCCGATGCTCCTACAGACTGCGAAGTAACAATATTCCTTGTACCGCCCCCAGAGTTCATATACTGAGTAGCTTCCCAAACCATACGGACAAATGCATCGGATAGGTCATCGTGCATACCTTTTATCTCAGGGGCCTCAACAGAAATCAAATATTTTGAATGCATTGTAGCTTGAAGAGACAACAGCTCCTTAATCAACGGGAGTTCTTTAGTTTTTCTACCGTTGATCTCATGTTCCTCATCCTCAGGTATTCTGAGACTTCCATCGAGCATCTTAGACATCAAATTTTGATATACCTGTGAATTGAGTTCCCTATGGAAATGCACACACTCTATTTGCTTGAAACCTTTAGCATGAAGTACCGGTAAAACGGACAGTCCATAATACTGGTCCATGATACCTTTCACGATAAAAAACTTATCCTTGAATGTAGCAATCCACTCTGCCATTTCCTCCGGAGCAAAATATTCCTTACCCTCAACACCTGGATAACGGGCTTCACAATAATCCAATTCAATACAATCCCTAGCACCCCCAGACCACTCTTTTCGAACGATATGCCCTATGACTATTGCCGTTCCGTCTTCTTTAAATCCTACGTCTATCCCCATGAAATGCGGTATGCGTTCAAAACTTATCGGTTTCATCTTTAAGCCGGGTATGATATTCATTCTGAGAATTTGTTCATTCTCTATCCACGCTGTTCGACGCTCACTAAAATCCGCCCCGAATTCAGAATTAAAAGAATTCGGATTATCAGCATACTTGGCCCGTAAAAATTTAGACGATAGCGTGTAGTCAACTTCCCACGTAGGAGCCCGAATCATGAGCAGGTCTTTGCATTCCGGCTCCATGGACCGCTGAAACATTTCAAAGAATTTTCCCCTTCGACCTGCCGGAGAAGAAATACAGATTATCCGACCATGAGGCTCTCCTTCAGGTGAATTGAATCGAGCAACAGATGGAGTAACCGCCTCATAAATACCTTCATCAGATCTATCTACAGAGGATTGGTCCTCGAAAAAATGCGCCATCTCATCAAGAATAACTATGATGTTGTTACGGCCGCGGATACCACGAGCACTACACGGAGATGCTACGATTCTAAGTGACGGACGATGCCCACTGTATTGATCTAAATCCCGTTGTGTATTAATCTGCATGTAATTCAGAGTAGGCTTATTACGATACTTTTTGAAATACTCGGCACGTTCAAGATGCCCCGTAATCATCCTAAACAATTCTGCAGCCTGCTCCTGATTTGTAGCTATACTTGATATCCGGATCTCTTGATCAGGCATGATGTGATAATACTGTTGCGGGCTTATCTTTTTTATAAGCCGATAGGTCTCAAAACAAGTCAAAATGGAGATAGTACTTGATTTGGTACCTCTACGACCTATAACCAACACAACATTAGGACGAAAATCTTCAGGATCACCCGTTATTTCCTTAAGATTGACCCGACCCTCATCATAAAGGAAATGATGATATTCCAATTCAGTAAACTGGAACCGTTCTTTTTCATTGAAACGATCCTTTATGATAACCCTTTTATCTGTGTTATCAAGAGGAATATTGTAGGCAGCCTTTAGAATGTATCTCTGAACAGGATAAAGCGGGGGCAACTCAGGAGAACTACCGAGTCCGAGACCCCAAGGAGCCTCGGCGAATTCTATGACATTCTTCTCGGTCTCATCCTTCAACTTTGCAGTTGTGATGTAATTCGTGCAGAGATCTGAAAGAGACATCTATCATCATCCCGGCATTTTTGGGGCTTCCATCGCTTTGACAATATTCTCTGCTCGGTCTTCCCATCCTTCAAGATTCTTTGAAAGAGTTTGGAAAAAAATCTCCTTGTATTCCACAGGAATCTTGGCCTGGTCAAAGCTATCAGATATGCTCTCAAGAAACATCTTGAAAATTTCTCTGAACTTTGGACCCTTCAAATCAAAATCCCCACTAGGACCCTGCAGAGCCTGCTTCTGAAGCAGTGTCTCAGACATGTACTTCAGAAGCATTCCACGACGCATCGAAATGTTCGAGTAATCCTTACCGTCCGTGAACTTCTTCTTTCGAAGTGATCTCAAGGAGGATTGCTCTTCCGCCAAGCCCCAAAGCACTGCCTTCAGCACAGAATCAGGTGGTTCCTCATCCCTAACAGACAACACAACCAAGTCATCATCTACCAGCTCAGCCGGTACTTGTATTGCACCGTCCAATATGGCGGGTAACGCCGCATCCAGCTTCTGGACTATATCAGTTGCTTCAGCCTGATTCACTTCAAGACCTCATCAATGCCTGCGTTTGTAATGCTCATATCTATCTGTAGCGGCTCGAATTGCTGAGGAGCATTGATCTCAATGTCCGTATTCGCGCCCTGAAAGAAACTAAGAATCTCCTGTATCTGAGGACCAATCGTAGAAGGATCCGGCAACGTAGCTTTCTTAACCGGTTCCTCAATGATGACCTTACTACTAGACTTCTTAGCCTTGTTGGCTACCGCACCAGCCGGCATAGCATTCAGAGTTGCTATCGCATCCGCCAGTATTCTCCCAGCTTCCTCAGCAGAAACCTTAGTCGCCAGCTTGGCCATAACCTTCTCAGGAGCTATTCCCTGCTTAATAGCAGTGAAAGCTGCCTCACGATAAGGACTGGACTCAGCATGAGGACTGAACATGCGATAAATAGCCTTCATCCCAACAGAAGGTGTCCGTTCCGTATCCTCAATAAGAGATGTAGCAATTGGATATCTCCTACCAATCTTCTTCAAAGCCTCACCAAAGATATCCGAAATCTTTCCATCAGAAACAAGACCATCAAGATGGCTGGCAACAAGACCCGGTTTTGATATCACAAAAGCAAGATAAGGCGCAGCCTGCTGCAGATCTGTAGAAGCATACTTCTGCCTAAGCATACCCTTCAGATCATTCAAATCCTTGCCCTTGGATAGACTATCCTGAGCAAACACCAGAATAGGCTCAATGGTCTTAAGAAGAATGGCATCTGCAGCCTCTCTATTCTCATAAGCATGCTCTTCCGCCAGAATCTTAAGACCCGACTTAACCTCAGAGTCACTCAACTTCTTGACAGCTTTAGCCTTCTTAGGCTGCTCAGGAGCTACCGACTTCTCATACAGAAATGCTGCCCGCAATTCTTCTTTGGATCCAATATCAGAACTTTCAGGGATCCTTCCAGCATATACGAGATGATTCTTATACCGATTGATGAGCTCTGCATCATAAACCATCTCAGTAACGGCGTTCTTCCTGTATTTTGAAGCAAGATTCTGAGCCACGGAAGGATTCATCGTCGTCGGATCATAGAGTATATCCCGAGCCAACTTGCTCCGATGATTAGTCAGAAATTTATCTGCCTCGGCATATGTAGTGAACGCAGACACATCGATGTAAACATTACCCAAAAGGCCCATTTCCCTGGACACACCCCTGAGAGCCTCTGCTGAAGCCTCTATCTGCCTGGAAGTAAAAAGCGATCTCAGATGGTTGGCAAGCTCTTTAGCATTCGCCCCAGCCATCAAAGATTTCTTAGCCTCCCTGACAATACTTACCGCGGATGCAGCACTATCTTCTTTTTCCTGCTCAGCCGTCCTCATACCCAACGCCAGGTCCTTAAGAGGAATAATCGACGTGGCCATACCAGAAATTCCTGGAAGCTGACCATGATTCCACATTTCATTCAAATCCGGAAGAACCCTAATAGGATTATTCTCAGACGGAATGTTGTCATAAGAGGCCGTGTCAACAGCCATCCAACTGTGGTCAACTACCTTGGGATACTTAGGATTGGTACCGATAATGTCTGGGGACAGATTACCCATCATATTTTGGCTCCTTTGCCGTTGTTTCCTGCGTTAATTAGACAGCGTCTCACAGCCTCGGCATATGCTGCCTCAGTTTCTTTTGAAAAACTTGCGACCCTGTCCTCTGTACTCGTGATTATGTCTTCCGGTGAAATACTATCCTCTTCAGGTACTTCCTCAGGCATCTCCTGCTCAGGCATCTCCTCCTCAGAAACATCCCCAAGGTCTTCCTCTACCGTTTCTTCTATCTGTTCTTTCTCTTTTATGAGATCCTTAACATCTTTATCATCCTCAGCATTCCATTTTGGATTGGTAAGCTCATCGGCAATACAGTCCGTCACGGCACTCATTTTATGGACGGACTCCACAAGAGCTTCCTTGATATCTTTCAGAGGCATTATGTATCCAAGTCCTCCGAGCATCCCATCAGGACTTATATCCCGACCTTTTACTCTGGAGAATTCATTCAAGGCCGACATCATAGTGCCAACAGAAACCGTAAGCTTGTGAAGAATGTGCTTAAGATGCTTCAGCTTCTTTTTGTTGTATTGAAAGTCATCGGATATCTCCCGACGCACACCATTAGAAGCCGCCTGCCTTATCTGCTCTACTTTATCCGTTAATCGCTCTCTCATATGCGCAACGGCTCCTTGGTTGAAGGGTCAAAAAGCCGCTCAATTACTACTTCACCCAACTTATTTTCACTGATCCTCCACAAGTCTTTCTGGGCCTTATGAATCAAAGTATCCCCGTCCACCCTGGAAAAACCTATAAGGTCAGACATAGAGGACACCTTGACCCTATTCGAGGACAAAAACAGATCAATACTGCTGACATCTTCCGCTTCTTTAAGCGTAGGAGTCTCTCCAAGCAGATACTCATAAATGTTCATACTCACAGCCCTTCAATGTCTCCCCCAGTAGGCGGGAATGGATTTTCCATATCAGACGGATCAGTGCCATCACCTCTAGGTTCTACAACCTTATGATCCCAAATAGAATCAGAAGGTGAAAGAAAATCTCCGCTATTATAGTCCGTATCCCTTAAAGGCCTTTCACCCTGCCTCGAATAATCAAATCTACGCTCATTCTGATTGTCATAAGGCCCTGTGATAGACTCAAGGATTCCCTCAATCCCCTCTGATACTTCTGCATCCTGGTAATACGGCAGATTTATTGATGGGTGGGTTACCTCCGCCAACCTGATAAGTCTTCTCGCTATCTTTCGAAGTATCCCGGCCAGCCTATACGGATACCCCGGATACACATAAATCCGTTCCCACTGCTTCAAAGCACTCTTAATTTTCAAAAGTTCTTCCTCATTGGTCTCAGAATCGACGAGTTTCCTCAATTCCTGAGGAGGATAGAACACGTATGGATTTGCCTCTTCTTTGCCCGGGTATGAGCTCCCTGACGGTGGGTGATACACATAATCGGCCCGGCGCATAGGCAGCACACTCCATATAAGATGTTCGTTTAGAATCAGTATTAGAAGATTATTGAGGCTAAAGTCGTGGAAAAAAAGGAGTTAGCGACCAGCTAAACTAACTTAGCAGTATGTAACAGAAGTAGTAACAAGGACTTATAACAGGTGTCCGTAAGAATTTAGGGTTTCCAAATACCGAAGAAGTTAAAGCAAGCCCTTTTGTGTTAATCGATATGATTTTGGGGTTTAAATACTCCGAAAAAACTTGAACTTAATACGCAAGAGAGAACACGGATTTTTCTCCTTTGTCAAAGTGAGGCAGCTTTACTTCGTGCAAAAGATAAAGATTCTTCTGCAGAAACACCAGTAGGTCCCGGTACTTACGTAGGGGCGGATTTTTAACCATGAGCTGGGTAAGAAGTCCTACGCATTTCTCAAAACGATGGCGTACTTTCACCTGGGTCATCTTCATCTTATCGTCCACAAGACCGAACTTCTCGTTGATCATTATAGCCGTTTTGCTCTGGCAGGTCGTCTTCATCATGCACTTAATAATCTCAAGTTCAAAAACATCAAAATAGTCTTTCAGATCACAGTCTATTTCTTCCTCCGTTATCTTTGGTAGGTCCCTCAAAAACCTCAATCGTTGGCGAGCCCTGGCAAGTCGACTTGATATAGCCCCCTGAGTAACACCAAAAAGTTTGGCGATATCTTTTTGATTCTTATTATAGCGACACTTCAACTGAATGATGTCCGCCTCTCGAGGTGGGAGTCTATCAAGGAAGGGTCTGAGATCATCAAAAGACAGGAATGAGTTATTCATCTCCTCATATCGGATTTTGCTGTCATTAGAAAATCTACTCTCCAATTCCGATGAATCCACCCTTTTGAAATACAGAGTTCTTGGCATTGCCCCTCCGGTCAAAAAAGAGACGTCACCACAAAGACTTCAAAACATCAAATTTCCAAAACACTGGTTGCCGGCAACGGAACCATCCATTCCCTGGAAATAGTTTTCACCCGTACGATAACTTTAGAACCTTTGTCCTCGATTCCTGCTACTTCTCCCGGCATGTCCTTAAAAACTCCATCAATAATCTTGACCTGAATTCCAGGTTTAAGACGCTTCCTAGTAGAATAAACAAGCTTCCTTCTAAGAACACCAACAGCTCGGGTATTAACTTTTTGTAGCTTACCTTGGGATGAAAGAACTTTGGAAAAGTATCGATACTCGTGGATATCGGAAAGCTTATCTCGAACGGTGGGGGAGTCTCTTACGAAGATATAGCCGTCGAATAATATACTAGTGCTGATGTAGGATCCCATCTGTTCCCTATGGATGGGAATGAAAAACTCAGCATCATCACCGAGCATCTCTCGAATAGCATGCTCGATTTCTTTTTGTTCCGCGGAAATGCCACGATCATTCAGCTCAACAACGAGCCAATTATACTCCGCCACCTCGACCCCCTACCAAAAGTCTAGAGAATTCCTCAGGAGACAGCTCTTCATCGTCGAAACTGCTTTCCCCAAGTCTCTGCTCTTTTGGCAGTGGCCACTGAGAAGGAACCCTTTCGGGTTCTGTCTTCTCGTCGTCTTTATGATTTTTTCTCTGATCCCGAAGCGTTTTGCTCCGGTCTTTAAGACTCATCTTCGACAATTGCGCGTGAGATATAGACTCAACAAGCTCAACAGACTGTGTTTGTGAAACCTTAGGAGTCTCTACTGAGGAAGATTCCAGAGAACTTTTCACCGGAACGGAAGGCTGAAATCCATTGGAAGCGTACTTATAGTGAAGAAGAATGATGTCGCTCTGAAGTCCTATTCTATCTACTATCTTATCCCGGGATAACAGATAGTTCATGAGTTCAAGAACCCTGAAACCATGAAGATCCTTCAAAGACTGAAGATATCGAAGTCGATCAGGAAGGAAACCTCCGTACCCATAAATCACTTTGGCCGTGTCTCCAAGCATAGCTATGATAGAGTTGTACAGGTCAGAAACAGATATAGACGAAGACACTCTCCTACACGCCTCCAGAGCCTTATCCAAGGCCGTTCCTAGATTAGACAGGATAGCGTATACATCCTCATCATAGTTCTTGGATATGGCTTTGAAATTGTCTACCGTTATAGGACCTAGATAGGATATCTCTTCCAAAGTCTGAATAGCATTGCGAACATGGCCTTTCGACAGATCAGCTATAAGCCGCAAAGCTCCTTTATCACATTCAACCCCTTCCTTCAGACATATGTATTCAAGTCTAACCGCAATAGTCTCTGTATCCACCTTGGATACCTGAAACTCCATACACCGATCCCGTAGTGCCTTTTTCATACTATCGGGCTCTGTAGTGCAAAAAATATACACTAAATGCTCAGGACTCTCTTCTACCTGCTTCAAAAGAGCATCCTGACCCTGACGACTTATGTCGTGACACTCATCGATAAGAAGGATCTTCTTCCCCCCAACAGCCTGGAAATAGGCTTCATCACGAAGTCGGACCATGTCCTCTTTCCCGCCAAAAGAGGCTGCATCCAATTCCCGATACCCAAAATGTCGGTCTTCATCGAAATTTTTGCAGGATGGGCAGGTATTGCAGGGGTTACCGTCGTTGGTCTGTTCGCAGAGGATTGCTTTGGCAAGGATCCGGCCGGCCGTCGTTTTCCCTACACCAGACGGTCCGGAAAATAGATAGGACGACTCATAGGACCCTTTCCTCACCGTGGCCTTCAGTATACGGACCACAGCTTCCTGGCCTATGACATCATCAAATAGGAAGGGACGATACTTGGTGGCGAGTTTAAGCAAGCGATAACTCCTGTTTTTCCAAGTACCTACATCCCAATAATAATCTCTTGATACAAAAATGTCAAGTTTTTTGTTCTATTTCGAACTTTTTCATCAAATATTTTTTGTAGGGACCCCCAATAGGCCACATCTTAGACCGTATCAACCTCTCCTTCATCGGCTTATCAAACTGTTTTCGTAGATACTGAAACTTGGCATACGCTTCCCTGAAGAAAAGACCCGGATCCGTAAACACCACTATAACCGGTAGACGCTCAGGATGATTTATGAACCATTCCCCTTGCCGATTATAAATTTCTGTATTCAGCGCTTTCTTAAGATTCCTGCATAGCCCGCTAAAGTAAGTGCCGTCAGCACACTTTACAATATACACTGTCCAACCTTGCGGTTTTTCAATTTTTCTTCTAGGCTTTTGCAAAAGACAGTCCTACAAGATGGCCCGCGGCAGCTTCAATCTTCATGCGTTTTTGTATATCAAAGTTTTTGGCGATTGCCGCAACCTTGTCCGACAGTTCCCATCGACTGATGACTGACGTATCTTTGAGCTCTTGGGAAAGTTGTACATGAAATCGTTCGGGGAGTCCCTTCACCATTCGAAGATCCCTAAGCAGATTCTGTAACTCGGTCTTCTTCTCCTGCATTTCCTTCGCAGCCTGTATTTTGGTACGGATGTACGGCAACTGACTCTTAAGATTGTCCATCATCTGAGGAAATAGACCCTTAAGATCATTGGGCTGTATGTTCACATACTCATTGCGGAAAAAACTCTCCGTGCCATAGGTAGCCAACATTGAAGTCTTGGATACATTCCTAAAAAGCAGGGTATCCACGGCCAGAGGGCATTCCCCAAGTTCGCTGGCGATGACCGAAAATCCAAGGGAACAAGATTCCCCGTACGCCTCGAATGTCTCATTAGACACGAAACGCACATGCAGGATGAGATCATCAGAATCATCCCCAATTACGAACTCCGTACGGAAACATTCCCCGGCAGCTTCCGCCACCCTTTCCATGACTTCTACATTGCTGATGTTTGTGAACTCTGCCGGCAGTATAGCCCTAAGAACAACATGATCCTTTATGGTTCTGAGCTTTGCCAGGACTACAGACTTCTCAGGCTTAAGGCTTGGCAGCCAACATTCCACCATATGCTTTTTCATGGCACTGGGATTCTTGAAAAAGAAGCTGAAGGGTACACCTAGAATCTTGCAGAACTGCCTAGCTGCGTGGATCACCTTAGGACTCTTGGGGTTTTTAGGGTCCGTCCTGAAGTAGTAGGAAAAGGGGCCATTACAGAGGCATATATCGCCCTCCTTCTCTTCCAGAGTCAGCTGGCTGAGCTCAAGAACCTTATCCTCACAACCCTCTGCATTCTTTCTCAACTTATCAATTAGATCTTTGACACTCATGATTAAACTCCTGATTAGAGGTCACAACAAGTCCTTCCTTTTTTTCTACACTTATTAGGAACAGACCTGAACTCCATTCCTACATCCGCCCCTGAACAGTTCTCATCCCCAACATGGCCCCATAAACTATATATGTTGATTGATGACTTTTCTTTTGTAACAACCACATCGTTCACGGTCATTTCAACACCGTTTGAATCAACGAAAACACATTTTTGTAACTTCATCATATTAAAACGTTTTTTCATATATCACCTTAGAAAGGGGCCACGTCCGCCAACTTACGAAGTACGTACTTCCTGAAACCTTCTTCAGACAACTGCTTCAAACACTCAGCAGGATCCTTGTATCCCAGGTCCATACTCTGAGTCCCAGGATACTCCAAGGCCCTCTGAGTAGCCTCATATCCTGCCTTATCAGAATCGAATACCGTCACAATCCGGTCACAATAAAGTTTGAGATACTCATGCTGATTCTGATAAAGGCCCGCCGTAAGAGCCGCCACAGTGTTGGGAAGAACATGAGACAACGCATTGCAGTCAAAAGGACCCTCAACAACAAAAGCCCTGTTTTCCGAATAAATATGCGGAAGAGCTTGGAAAAATCCAAAAAAGAACCCATTGTATTTCACTTCACTGGTTATGTAAGTCTTGAAAGCTTTGGTCTTGTAGGATCTACCCACTAATCCCTGTACCTGTCCTAACGCATCTATGATAGGAAACACGATCATGTCCTCGTACTTCCGACCTTTCTTAGTCTCCTCCATGAACCGCTTACGATCGTCTCCACCCTCTTCCGGAACTACAACAACCTTCGAATACCCTATCCGATACCTCTTAATATCTTCCACAGTCACATTCCGGGACTCCAAATAGGCCAAAGTCTCCGGATACCTGAATACCGCCTGATTAAGGGTGTCCACCATTCGGTCTAAAAAACTCATGATCCTCCACGAGAAGAAACCCACGGCTTTAGCCGTGGGAGGAATCGAGTCCTCCAAGGACTCGTATAAAAAAATCTTACGTCTGAACAAGACCCATTCTGAGTCAACCTTCTGCCCGATTCAACATCATGCAACGAAACCTTCCCCTTCGAGGCCCCGCCAACATAGACCATACCTAACTCGGTATGGTCTACTACCGATCCCCGTCTCATACCCATGGACCGAGTCCCTCCGTAGGGATTTCTGACCCCACCAGTCTCTGGCTCATACCTATGCAACTGCCTCCGATGCAGCTGCAACGGTACAATCCGAAAAAGTTCCCTATTATCAACAGAACTCTTTCCCGTCTCAAAACTCGCTAATACCCAGGAATCCACATTGTGAGCCTCAAAGGTCTCAGCTAATTTCTCTTTCGTCTTCTTCAATCCTAATGAATTCCTTCTCTCAAACGTCTCATACCCACGCTTCTTGATAAGGTCCCCCATTTGGGATACCCTATCATAAAACCACGCCTTTCCCACTTCCAGAGGACTAAAAGACTTATTCCACTTCTTAGACCCCTTCAACGTCCGAGCTTTGATATCCTCTACCACTACGTCGGAAATAGGATATAACTTTCTCAGGAATTCTAAGATATTAATCTTGATCTGCCACCGACTCTTAGTCGAAGGCGGGAACCACTTATTATTAATGTTCCTATTAGATCTATTCTTACGACAGGGTGTCTTTCTGAATCTCCGAGACCTACGCATGTTCCGCCTAACCTCGACTCGGTCACCTACCCACGTCACGGCATCAGACAGGACATTAAGGTACGTGTGTTGCTTAGACTGCACAGTCATAGCCTCACGCTTACTCCCAGAATCCACGCCCACCACGACCTGTTGGACAATGCCTTCGGCACGGTCCAACATCCGAATACAAAAGATACCTCGGAACCATCTTCTTACAGCCCGTCCCGACCGGACTAAAGCTCTTGCATATGCCGGACGGCAAGGCATAAGCGGAGTCCCTGTGGAACTA
>OFNC01000008.1_pt1 | contig 21438 bp, 12 predicted proteins | sample 1541971 | NCBI WGS metagenome assembly OFNC01 (sample SAMN04958489, study PRJEB24370) | sediment metagenome | isolation source: lake sediment | place: USA: Lake Hill lake, St. Paul Island, Alaska | collected 2013 | reverse complement strand
CGGGCTTCGGTTTCCTGCGTTTGTTGGTGTTGCTGATGAGGTAAACCTTATATCGAACTATGAGATGATTCGTGGATCTAGTTCGATGGCTGATAATCTCATCACGAAAGAGAATGTCAACTATACGGTACAGCAGCTGGATGGGTCCAACCGTAATTTCACGGTTAATTTCTTCCCTATCGTTGATGGTAGCGGGAATGGGACGACCACGAATGACCCGATGAAGGTTACGGTATATCTGAATGGGGAGAAGACCCCCGTGGCGTCGGTTAATGGAACCACTGGTGAGATTTATCTGGTATCCATTCCGAGTGTTACGGATCTTGTTCAGGTTACCTATTACTTCAAGAAACATGACACTCTTATCACTGCTGAAGATCTGAGTGCTCAGGTTTATACAGGTAATGTTAATTTCAAGGTAGGTAATGTTCCTATTGTTCAGGGTGATAACGGGGGCATTACGACCACGGATCCTACAAAAGTGATCGTTAAGGTCAATGGTCTCCCAACTCTTGGATCCGTAACGGTAAGTGCTGTTGATGGTGATACTGGTAGCGTGACCCTGGCTGTGGCCCCGAGTCCTGGGAGTACGGTTACAGCCACCTATTACACGAATGATCTGCAGGATACCTACGATTTTCTGCCTTCGGCTCAGGTTTCCGAGATGCTTCGGGTTGGGTACAGTCCCGGCACGACAGATTTCATTAATAATACCGATTATGTAGTGGATACGACCGGTCAGTACAATACGATCAACTGGGGTAACTCCTATAAGATCGTTTCCGGATCCCATACGACCGGTACGGAATACTTTGACAGTGATTTCTTCACAGTAACGAATCTTTATGATAATGTGCTCCGTCGTCGTCGGGCCACGGGTACTGCAGATGGTACCAATAAGACCTTTACCCTTACATACACGCCGGCTACCGGTCAAGGTCTGGGTAAGTCGACCGATAGTCCCACATTATTGCGGGCTTATGTTGGCGGTCTTCCTACGAATGCTGTTGATGCCACGATCGCCAGTGTTGATGCATCCCTGAGGCAGATTACACTTAAGACAGCCCCTGCCGCGGACAGTACGGTTTATGTTTCTCAGTATCAGAATATGCTGCCTGATGATACTTGGACTCTGACTGACACGACAGCCGGCGCCACGGGTGTAGGTGCATATACTGTCAGTGGAGCGAATATGGGCGTGGCTATGGATGTGGTATGGTCCAATTCGGACACCAGCATGAATGCAGGCCATGCTACTGCTTTTGCTACTGAAAATGTTACGTATCCTCAGGGTCTTGTTGGTTCAATCAGTTCGACTAACGCGGCCTATCGTGATACCCAGGTTATCCCGGGTGTTGCGGTTCAGGAAACGGTAAAGCTTACTTTTATTGATTCTACCTCATATGTCGTTTCATCGAACAATAATGGATCTGGTACTGCTGGTGACAATACGGGTTACCTGAACCAGACTTATGTTGATAATAAGACTGGATTCAGGGTTACTGTATTGGCACCTATTTCGTTCTCATATTCAGCAGGTGATTATATCGGATATATAGTAAATCCGACCTTTGTTACCAGTTCTACGACCCCGACCCGGGGTGTTCCGGGTATCAAGTTCGTTATTGAAGAAACGACGGGTATTGGGGTTCCTGATACGGCCATCCTGACCACTTATAATAAGAGTGGTTCTGAGCCCAATATTGGGGATTTCTACTATGTGACCTTCAATGAGACCAAGAACTTCAATTCGGATAACCAGGTCCCGGCCCAGTTGTTTGGTCTTGAGAAAGATGCTCTGGCTTATGCGGGTCCTTTGACCATCACCAATAAGCTCGGGATAGCTGCTCATATGGCCTTCCTGAATGGTGCTGCTGCCGTTGCCTTGCTTCAGATTAAGAAGGCAACGGATACCGAGGATGCTGATCCGAGTGCTTATATCAAGGGTATTGATTACTTCAACCAGCCCATGGCTGGTGGTGATCAGCCGTCCTTGATGGAACCGGTTACGACTAGTGTGTCGGTTCTGAATTATTTGAAAACATCAAATACCATTCAGTCCGGTATTCGATATGCCAATGAGCACATGAGCTACTTCGGGTTCGCAATCAATACGAGTCCGACCACGGCCCAGGCCTTTGCCCGTTCCATGAATAATGAGCGTATGACGGGTATTTATCCGGATGGTGCGATTCTGACACTGACGGACGCCCTGGACAATGACGTAGAATACCTCGTTGATGGTGCTTTCCTAGCCGCGGCTGTAGCTGGTCGGGATACGTCGCCGGCTTTTGATGTGGCGACACCCTTGACCAAGAAGCCCGTGACTGGGTTCACACGGTTGTACCGGCGTATGGATGCGGTAACAGCTGCTCAGACTGCGAACTCGGGTCTGACGTTGTTGGAAGAGCAATCGGCTGGTATCAATATCAAGATTGCTTTGACGACCGATATCAGTTCGAATCTGACCAGGAACCCGAGTGTTATCCGTGTTAAGGACTTTATCCAGAGGGGCACACGTTCGATTCTACAGCCCTATATCGGACTGAAGTATCTCCCTTCGAGGAACAAGGAAGTTGAAGACACGCTGGGTTCATATTTGAAGTCGTTGAAAAACGCCCAGATTATTGTTGCATATACCGGAGTGAAGGCGGCACAGAGCACTGATGATCCGGAGGCAATGAATGTCGTGGCTTATTACAGCCCCGTACTGCCGTTGCACTGGATCCTGGTGACTTATAACCTTCGGACGACCATCTAATTTTGCACACAAGGGATAGAGGGGCTCGATAAGGGTCCCTCTTTCTAACAAAGGGGCGTTTAAAATGGACAAGAAGAAGATAGCCAATAATATTCTGGAGTTCTTAATTGATCCGACCAGGGTCCCGGTTCGGGAGCGGTTATATTTTCGGCCTGAGGAGAATCTTCAGAATGATTATTTCACGAATGCAAAACAGGATGCTTTTGCCGCGTATGGAACGGAGAAGCATAATTCAGATATGTATCCAGCTCGTAACAGATCATTAAAAACCCAAAAGGGAGGTTCAATAATGGATAGGAAATCGATTATAGCCAGCTTGGATATTCTTTCACATAACTTTAAGGCGGAGAATGATCCTATAGCTAAGGATCTTCGGACAATGGCGTATGCCATTTCGAAGATGGGCGAAGAGGAACTGCAGAGTCGTCTGGCCGCGGAGGCGCCTGATTTTGAAGGGTTGTCGGTCGAGGCCAAGAAAAAGATGGAAATGATCAAGTGCCCGGCATGCGGGGGCAAGGTTATGAAGCAGACAGGGTATTGTCTGTCCTGCAAGGACAAGATTGAGAATCTGAAGGGTAAAAAGGCTTCTGAAGAGATTTGTCCCAAGTGCAAGCAGATGAAGTGCACCTGCATGAAAGAGGCTGAGGCCTCCGTTAATGATTTCTGGACGAAGGAAGCTTCGGATGCGGTTGCCCAGGCAATTATTGCCGATGTTATAGGTCCTATGCAGCCGGCCGAGAAGGTTCCTGCCAAGGCTGAGCCGGCTAAAAAGACCGAAGGTCCGGTTATGGAACAGCCTAAGAAGGACGAGGATGATGATGCGGCTGATGTAGCTGCCGCTGCTAAGAAGGATGTTCCGGTCGAGAAGCCGGCTGAAGCAACCAATCCGGCTGGTGAGACTGAGAAGCATGAGAAGGCTGAGACTCCGGCTGAGGAGAAGGCTGAGCATACTGAGACCGATACAGCCGATAAGGGTGAGAAGGCTGAAGAGAAAGCCGAGAAGGCTGAGAAGAAGGACGAGGATGTTGCTGCCAAGATTGTGGAGACCGATATCCTCAAGACTTCTAATATTTATGACATTGAGCTGACCGCATCAGACAATGTGGATCAGGCCGAGCTCACGGCGGATGAGAAGGCACGGTTGTCACAGCTCTTCATTAAGTAAGAGTTGTTTGTCCTATATACTTAATAAACTCTAAGGGGGATTGTAATGGCTAATAGAGACTACGATAGTTATATATTCAGGAAGGGAGTCTCACCCAATACCCTCTCGGTTATATCCTCGAAAAACCGTGTTTTTGCCTATAATGCCGAAGGTACTCAGCAACAGATCGGTGTAGTTGCGACTTTTGATCCTTCTGAGGCAAGAACAATAGAACCGATCCGTGGGATTGGTTTTGGTGATCACATAGCCGAGCTGGTTCCTGGTGTGACGGATCCCATGACGATATCGGTGACACGTACAGCCCTTTATCTGGCAAATATCTATCAGGTATTTGGATATAAAGCTGGTGTAGACGGTATTGTACGGTCTTTGCGTCATCATCGCTGGCCGTTTGATATTCGTCAGGAGATCGTGTTCAGTGCTGTGGCGAAGCAGTGGTATGCACAGACCACGAACACTACGGATCCTACGCCGGCTTTTCAAGGGAATGATGTTGAGGGTACGGGTCCGGACGAGAATGCTCAGGCTCTTCTGACAATTTATGAAGCCTGTTGGATTTCGGACTATAATGTATCGTTTGCATCTGACACGGCGTTGGTTCAGGAATCTGTGACGATTAACGTATCAGATATTCTTGCTGGTACCGACATCAGTTATACAGGTGCTGAGCCGTATTCGACTCTTGATACAGAGGGTAAGGGTCGTTCGGTTCGTTTGACCATGTAATTTGGGATTTTCCAGGGATTTAAACGGACTCTCGTATTAATAGTACGGGAGTCCGTAACATAAGATCCAGATAATAAATAAGATTTCTAAATATCCAAATAAAATCTAAATTGGCTAACCTACCAAAATCCTTCGGAAATTATCCCGCGTTCTGTTCATACATATTCGGTGTTCTAAAAATAAAATAACATTCTATCCTCAAGGGGGTTCCGTTATGGATCTCAGCAAAATTCTAGGTGATATTCGCAGGACGTTTGTGGTCAGAAAAAAGGTCGATTTTGATGACCTGAATTTCCATTTTGAGCTGGAGCCTCTTACCGCGGCTGATGAGGCCAAGATAATGGAGGCCTGTAAGGATCTAGAGGGTGGTAATTATATAATGGCTTTGAAGAGGCATTCTCTGGCTTTTGCTATAAAGAAGATCAATGATTTTGAGATAGGTACCGTGGATGGGATAGATTTCATTGATGAGAATGGTAAGGCCAAGTCCCAGTCGAAGTACCTGTATATGCTTGATCAGATCAATCAATGGCCCATGTCCCTGGTGGACCGGCTGTTTGAGGCTTTGAATAGTCTTCATGAGGAGACAGAAGATAAGATCCAGAAAAACTCAAAATTTGAGAAATTTATCCCTAAACAGGTGGAAGAGCGTAAAAAATCGGTCCTGAAGATGGTGGAGGTGCCCCCGGAAGAGGCCCCAGCCGAGACCGCGGTGGATAAGTTAAATAAGCGGGTGGCGGAGGAGATTGCTGCAGCGGATGCACAGTTAGCCAGCCAGGCCTGAGGTCCTTATGGATAGGGCTACCGGCTATGGGATGCTCTCTGACATGTTGTTCAGGGGGTTTTTGACTGTAAATATAGAGGTCTGTAATCGGTCATATGTCCTTAAGACCGTGAATGAGAAAGAATTTGAATTAATCAAGATATTAGCAGGTAGTCCGGAGAGGAAGGATTTCAATTTTAGGTTCAATGTCTTTTTCATGATTTACAGTCTATTATTTCTTGATGGGGAGAACATATTACTAAAGCGTACGGAACAGGTCCAGGAGTTATTCGGGTTATTTTCCAAGTTTCCTAATACGCTTTTTAATCGATTTATAACGCATAGTAACCAGGTTCGGACTGATCTACAGGATGCTATTAATTATCTGGAAGGGATGTGTTATACAGAACAGTCACGGCTGAAGTGGAAGATATTGAACAATGGGTCCCCGACGGGGGAGAGTTTTACTGGAATAGCTGGGACTTCTACGATCGGGATTAATGCATGTCAGGAGCAGTGGATCCTGATAAACAGGATGTTGGATGAGGAGGAGCAGAATAATCATGATCTTTCGATGGCATTACTGGTGGCTTCAGCCAGTAATCCTAAGGGTTCCCGGCATATACGGAGTCAGCATGAATCTAATGTTAAACAGGCTGCGGAGCAGCGGCAGAAGCTAGCAGATAATGGTCTGAAGGAAGCCAAGCCCTGGAGGCCGGACGGGTGGGCGGCGCCGGTGGATACGACGGAAGGGCTGTTAGCAGAGCTTGAGAGGCAGATGAGTGGTCTTAAGGATAAGCATGATATATTCATAGAGAATCATCTCAGGAAGCTACGGGAAGCGGCGGAGAAGCGTACCCGGGAGGCTGCGGAGCGGTTGCAGAAGATTCGGGATGAGCGTAAGGATAAGGATGTATATCTATCTGGGGAACAGAGAGTGTTAACGCCAGAGGAAGCGGCCGAGTTGATGGGTCAGAAAAAGTCGCCATTGATTAATGTGAAGGATGAAGAGTTTGCATCGAATGATGACAAGAAGAATTTTCTAAAACGGGTTGGGGCCACGGTCATAACAGGTAAAAGGTAGAATTTATGGCAGCAAAGACGATGTCCGCAAAAGAAGCCAAGAATCTTACTCAGGCCATGCAGGTTTTTAGCCAGACCATACAGTCTCTCGGTCCGGTTATGGATAAAATGTTCAAGAAGGGTTCTGCTGGTTTAGAGGATATGGAGGATAAAACACTCGATGTGATAAAAAATTAAAAGATCTTTCGGGTGACCTTGAGAAGCTGGGTAAGGTCAGTGGGAAATCGATGAAGGAGATTAATGATGCTACAAAGCAATATGATAATGAGTTAGAAGCTATAAAATATCGTATAAAAGAGATTCAAAAAAGTGGAAGCCCTGTAGATCCTAAGGAACTTAAAGCATTAAAGGATCATATTTCCAGAGTAACAGGTGAACTAGATGTTATGCATGGTAATGTTATTTCTAATGTAGACGCTTTTAAAAATATGGGTAGTGGTCTAAAGATGTTTGGATCCTTATTCAAATCTCTGGGAAGGGGTCCCGGAGCCATGGCTGAACAAGGTGCTGCTGCGGCTGGTATGGCAAAAACATTAGGTAATATGCCTGGTCTGGTAGGTAAAATTGGTGGAGCAGCAAAGCTTCTAGGTGGAACATTGGGTGGGGTGGCAAAAATTTTTGGGGGATTACCCGGATTAATAATTGGTGCAGCCATTCAACTTGGTAAAATGTATTTAGAAGCGGATCAGTGGGTAAAAGATCAGAATAAGGCTTTTGCTACGCTTCGTGGTCCAGATATAATGACGGGTAATGTTAAAAAACAGTTTAAAGAATTTAATAATGAAATTTTCAATGCTGCAAAAAATATACAGGTTGGTCTTAATGCGAACCAGATAAGGGAATTTTTAGGGGCTGTAACTCAGGCAGGTACTCATTTAGATAAATTACAGAATAATGTTGGATCTTATAGAGATACAATAACAATAGCTGCAAAGGCTAGTAGAACACTGGGCATTGACCTGACTCAGGTTGGGGGTATGATGGGATCTCTAGTCAATGAGTATAGGATGAATCTCGACAAGATGGATAAAACATTTAATGAAATAGCATTTGATGCACAGCGAGCTGGTTTAAATACATCTGTATTCTTGGGAGCCGTTGAACAGGCAACTACATCGTTGACTTTTTATGGAATTTCTCTGGAAAAAGTTTCAAAACTAGCTGGAGCATTTTCTAAGACTCAAATAATGGGAACACAAGAAACCATACAGACTGTTAAAGATCTGACACAAACGTTTACTAATATGAGTACAACAGAAAAGGCAGCTTTTCTGGGGGTTGTTAAGGCCACAGAAGGAGGCACGGCTTCTTTAATAAAAGCTGCAGAGGAAAAAGCAGCAGCTATAGAAGCTGAAGCTAAGAGTGCATCCCCTGATAAAAGGGCTGCACTAATGACTAAAGCAGAAATGGCCAGGGCCCTGGCGGATGGACTGAGAGCAGGGAAATCGGATGTTGAGATGGCCCCATTATTGCAATATCTATCAGACGATACAGCGGGTATACTAGATTCATTAGTTAAAGCTAATGTTGGTGATTGGACTAATATACAGGGTGAAAGTGTACTAAAAATGGAGAAAATTTTTGGTGCTCTGCATATCAGCGAAAAACTTTATATGGAATTAGTCGCTCAAGCAAAAACAATGACTAAACAATTTGACATGTCATTAGGGCTGGATAGGAAATCTAAAGAATATCAAGGGTCACTTATTAAGGCTATAAATACTCAAGGTAAATTGAGTGAAAGTCAATTAACAGCATTAGAGACTGGTTTTAATGACCTGTCCATGGCAACTGATGAGAATACCCGGGCAGATAAAACGGCAGGATTATCTACTCTTTTACAGCAGAGTTTAAAATTAGAGGAGACTCAGGCGAATGATATAGCAGAAATGGCATCTTTAGATCCCGTTTTTGCAAAGCAATTACAGGAAACAATAAAGACTACTGGTGGTACACCAGAGGAGAGGGGAGCACAAATAAAAGTATTAACCGAGATTTATAAAAACAATAAGCTAGGTAGTAAGAAAATGACAAAGGCTAATAGCTCCCTATTAAATTCTCAAGGGAAAATAGCAGATCAAGCCGAAGTAACTAATGATGATATCCTAAATCAAACTTTATCGTTAAAAGAGATGGCCAGTATTGGTATGGATCAGGCTAAATGGGCTTTAAAGAGTGCTGTAACTCAGGATTGGATTGGTGGGAATGTCCAAAAAATCCTTGATAAAATGTATGAAAGAGGCACTGTTGGTGCAGGAACCGCAGCTGCTGAAACCGCCGTTTTATCAAAAGGTGTAAAAGATGCCATTATTAGCGCTGGGGGCAAATTTACACAGGGAAAGAAGGAGCATTTAAAACCGGAAGAGATGAAAAAAAATCTGGGAAAGGTTCAGGAAGAGTTCGCAAAAACTGCAGATGCTCTTAAAGGTTATTATGGAGTTAAATCGACAGCAACATTAGATGATTTACTTTCTGTATTATCTGAATCAAAAGAATCTGGTGCAGCAGAGGATATGGCTAATATATCTGGTCTGAAAAATGCCATGGATGCTCTGGGAAATTATGTAAAATCTTTACAAGAGTCCACAACTACTGCGACATCTGTAACAGGACAACAAGGGATGACAATACCAAAAACAGTTACAGTTCCAGGTCCCGTAGTATTACATCCAGGAGAAACGATATTACCTAAAGGATATCAATCAATAGGTCTTCGAGATAACAAATATCTTATGCCGGCTAATGCTCCTACCCCAGGTGGGGGTGGTGCTGCAGGAGGAAGTAAGACTTTTAATATTAGTGCAAGTAACGTTAGTGAAAAGGCATTGGCGGCGTTGATAGCTAATGAGGTTAGAGGAATTTTATATAAGGAACAGCAGACAGGGATGGCTTGATAATCTATGGCTAATATTCAACAAGACAATGCCAAAACCCAGTATGTTTCTGGATCACCAGATTATTTGTTAAATACATATGATCGGGTTCAGAACTTGATGGGGTCCCCTAAATTCAGTAATCAACTACCTTTTTATATTTCTATGGTTGATAGCGATGGAAGTCTGGTCTCATTAACATTGCCCCCAGTGGCCGATCCGATCATGAATATAAAAAAGGGGAAATTGGGGGGTGCTAATATTCCATTAAAGTTTGATAATAAACCTGAAAAAAATATCATGGCGATACGATTATTAATTAATCCGACAACACTTACTTCTAATATGGCTAAGATTATTAATCGGACCCAGACTATGACTGGGTGGGTTGAGGATCATTGGGGAGAAGAATTAGACACTATCACTTGCCAAGGGAGTACTGCATCTTTTGTTTTAGGAAGTAATCCTCTTAGACCTACGTCTGATATGATTGATAGGGATACAGCCAGATCCGAATTTTATTCCTCTGTGGGAGTTGATGATTATACATATATGATGACGGGGTTGACTGCCACATACCGTAGAAATACAGTATCTTATGAACAGTTTAAAAAAGTAGTAGATATATTTCAAGCGAATGGGTGCATGTTTGATACGCAAGGATTTGTACGTCAGAGAAACTACGTCCAGTTGAGTTATGATTATTCAAAATATAAGGGATATTTTGAAGCATTTGATATAACAGAAGATGCTCGGAATCCGTTTCGGTTTATTTATACATTAACATTTAAGTCAGAAAAAACTCTCTATTCATTTAATAAAGTATTATGGCAAAATCAGAAATAAGAAAAAGCACGGATAATTTTATACTTAAGAGCGCTGGTAGCGTATCTTATTCCCCAGTTATTGAGTCTGCGGAATCTCAAGGTCTCAATAATGCAATTATTAATAACTCCAGACTTGCTAATATAAATTTTGTTAATTCTTCGGAACTCTTTGGTATTTCAGAAGTAGACTCTGCATTGACCGGTGCTGCAGAACCCATGCTACCAATGAGGATATCAACGATGGGCACCGATGGATCTCGAATAGAACTGGTTATGCTTATAAGTCCTGAGACGATGAACCATGGTAAAACACAATCCGTTCAGACATCCTATAGCAGGGGTGGATTTGTGGTACAGCCTTGGGGTTATAATATGGATATTTTGACCGCCACAGGAAAAACAGCCGCGTTCATGGTATCTGGTATGGGAATGACTAATGAATTACGGTCCTATTCTTTTGGGTATTCTAATTTTATGGGACTTATGAATGCTTATAAAAATAATGGCTATCAGATATTAGATCCAACCCAGACAAGTAAGGAAGTACGCATTATTAATTTGATTAGTGGTATTGAGATTTTTTATGATAACAATACAATGCTGGGACATTTCAATAATTTTACATTTGATGAAGCTGCCGATCAGCCGTTTATTTTTGATTATAACTTTGAATTCGTAATATGTTCTTTAGATGGAAATTATTCGGAAGTACGGGGACATTTTATACCAATGCCCCAAAGTCAGAACTCCGGAAATAAACCGACAATTAAGATATTAAATGATTTAAAGGCGCCTAGTCATGGCTAATAATTCGGGGCTATTTTCGATTTCAGCATTTAAAAATAGGGGTATTATTAAACTTGCCCCTGATGCTCTTGTTTATGTCAATGGAGTATTGGGATCAGCTATTGTAGCTCCGGTTACTGGTTCTTCACAAGCGATGTCTTTTAATGATGGTATCACATCTATTAATATACAGAATAATATAGATCCTCCAGGTTCTTCTAATGCATCCATTGAAATTACCACCCCTATCTACAATGAAAAATCGAATTATTGGGTAATGTTCCCATCAAATACAAAGAAGACCCATTGGGTTCCTATATTTTCTCCTATGATGGAAGTTAAAATATATCTAAAAGGACGATTTCTTGTTGGGATGACACCACGATATTATCCAGCCTTCTGGGGTGTTATCACAGGAGTAAATGAGAGTTATGCATCCGGGTCATGGAAAATATCATTAGCTTGTTCTGATATGTTTACATTCTGGCGTCATAGTACGATCAACATTCATCCGGGTATCGAGGCTGGAACGGTTCCAGGAGCTAATACTCGTTTATCCGTATGGAAAACTAATTTAGATCGAGCGAACCCATATGAAGTATTATATGCCATGACGTTGGAAATGGGTATGTATGAGTGGATTACTCCTGCAGTATTGGCTCAAAAACAATCATCTGCCGCAGTCTACCCTGAATTTAAAACTCTTCAAACAAGTGTTTCTTCGTATTGGAAAGAACGCCTTAAAACATTTGGTACTATTCTAAAAATGTATGGTGCTCAAGGAGAATCTGTCAAGGTGACCCATTCTACTGGAAAATTTGGGTCGGGGAAATTTACCATTATAGCAAGTAATCCTTTAAATAGTATAGATGTAAGTCCTGATTCTACACCGTCAGGAAAAGAATCCAGTGTTTCAAAAGCTCGAGTAATAACAAAGTCCAATAAAGACGGTGTATATGATATGTTTAATATTATCAAGGGTTATTATTCCGGATCATCCCTGGACCGGATGGGTACTTTCGAGTCATCCACATATATGAGTAAGATGGAAATAGTTTCTGAATTAGCTCAAAAAATTGATTTTGAATTATATCAGGATGTTAATGGAGAAATAATATTCAAACCCCCATTTTACAATGTTCTAACAGCAAGCATTGAACCTTATACTATAAGATCAAACGATATTATAAATTGTTCTTTTAATATAGACTCAGAAGCTATCGTGACAGCTATGAGAATTATGGGTCCTATGGCTAAAAATGTTGTTGTTGATGCCCAGGCAGCTAAAGCTGTTGGGATGCATTATGAAATCGATCTTGCTGCAAAATATGGCCTTAGGTTTAGAGATGAATTTTTAGAATATATTGCAGGTAATAATCAGGCGAGAGTATTTGCAATAAGTAGATTGGCACGTCTGAATGCCCGAGCAACCACTGGTAGTATAACAATTCCAGGCAGGCCGGAACTCCGATTAGGATATCCGGTTTATGTTGATTATCGGGATTCCTATCATTATGTTAAATCCATCAACCATGCATTTGATTTTGGTGGGGCATTCACAACCACATTAGCCTTAGAAGCAGAGCGAACTAAACAATATAAATATGAGAATGATTCTTGGAATCTCCAAGTGGATAAGATCTATAAATTTAAAGAAAAAGCTAATATCACAGTAAGTCCAATTTCACAGCAGCCACAGGATGAGGCTCAGCAAACCTTGCAGGACTCTATGGAGAGTAATGCATCATTGATTCAAGGCCGCTATGAGATTACTGACCGTAAAACAGCAAATATAGAAGGATTTACAGCGGATGATTTAATTACTGCTACAAATAAAAGCGTGCCTTTTACGGATGAACAGGGATTTAGAGTAATTGGGGCATTCCCCTATGGTCGTGGAATGGTTCCAGGTAATACCGGAATTATAAATATTAACTCTTCTCAAACACCAACCAATACTGCTGTAACGGATGATAAAGAGGCTAAATCTGAAACAATAAATCTGCCTGGATCAGAAGGCGAATCAATGCTGATGAAGCCCTATTTTAATAATCGTGTGGCTGACGTAGATGTTGAAGGAATAGTTAACCAGTATGTGGATATTTCGAGAGAAATTAACACCTCATCCAAGGATTCTGCAGATACCATTACACAGCTTAAACCGCACGATACTCAGGAATCCTCAGATCCCTATCGTAGGACATTAGCTTCAGTTAAATCACCAAGTGGAAACAATAATGAATAGTCCAGGACGCCTATATAACCGTGGTGAAAAACCTTCCTCAGCTATAAGTAATGTGGTAGGTCCTAATAAGATCTTTCATAGGCTGGGTCTGCGTACTGGTACTATCCGAGAGGTTGATACCACCCGGTTACGAATGTACATTGAATGGAAGGGTGGATCAGGAACGGCACGTTGGATACCTATATCGTTCCCAGTCTTTGGACCAGCCAGCTGTCTTGGTATGATCCCTGAAGTTGGCTCTGTAGGTATATTCGGGTTCTATTTTGAAGGGGATGGTACTACCAGTAGCCCATTTCTTTTAGCCTACTTGCCGGCCTATCTGACGGCTTCCTATCAATATAATGATATGAAGCTCGATCCAGATGCCATACCCAATGAAGATCAGAACATATTCCAGTACCGGTTCAGACCCCTGACCGAAGGCGAAATGTGCATGGTCGCCCCTAAAGGCGCCAGCCTCTATGCCTCTACAGGCCTCGAAATTACCGATAAAATGAAGGATTCTATCCTGGTCCGAGACTCGGACCAGGCCATAATCGCTACATCCCTGAATAACTTCATATTTGCGGATGGTGTGGCCATCAGTGCCGGCCCTATAATTCGTAATCATCTGAACCTTTTTGATACCACCGGCAAGAGAATACCCAGTACCCTGGCCCGGGAACTTACTCTTCCGGACGGCCGTACCAACATCCATCTGACCCCGTTCGGGGATAAAATCAATTATGATAGCCAATATTACTCAGAATATCGCATAGACGCCAATGACCTGGTGGATGGTACACTTGATATAAACAGTATCAATACACCAGGTACGACCTCTATGGCTAGCTCTATCATAAGCTTGGTCATGGGCAACTATGTCGGATCCGATATCTCCCGTAAGGACTATGGGAAGATCGTACGACCATCCCTGTTTAACTCCCCCCAGGACCAGGACGGGGACTTTACCCTGTCAGAATGTGTCCAGAATAAGGGCGCTGATGAAGTAGCCCTACTGGGCCTGGCTTACGCCCTGCATTCCACCAAGTCCGGGTGCTTTATAGGGGTCGATAAAGAAGGCCATTATTACATGCATCTGCCCTCATCCGCGGCCCATCCCCTAGGCGGGGGCCGGTCTATGTCCATCCTGGCCAAGGGTAATCTGAAGGAGATATGGGGTGCCGATGGCAAGGAAGCTAATTCATGGGATTTAACAGCTAAGGGTGGGGTTCGGTGGAACGTCGGGGCTCATAATGACACACAGAAGAACCGTAGTATTGATATCAGGGCTTCCAGCAGCATTTTCATACAGGCCGGCGGTCAGGATACGGAGAATGTGACGATCAATGTTGATGGTACGGATAAAGTCTATAATTTTGCCAAGCAGGAGAATATCCTGGGTAATTCCAGGGAGGTCGTGGCAGGTACCCAGTTCCAGGCTGTGTCGGGTGATCAACGAACGACTATAAGTGGCCTGAAATCAGAATCTGTATTTGGATCGGCCAGTTATCAGTTCCAGACTGACAAATCTGAGAACATCATGGGTATAAGCCATGAGGTTGTGGGTAAGGAAAAACAGGGCAATTATGCAAAGCGTACAGTCACAATTAAGGGTAAGGATGAGTTAATTATACAGGGGGCGGATCGAATTGAGACCATACAGCTATTTGGGAATAGAAAGACCTCTCTTCTGGGGGCTGGTAATATTGAGGAAAATATATTTAAAGGGGATAAAAAAGTAACGATAACAGCAGGAGATTATAAAATCTCGGTAGCTGCTGGTAATATTAATATAACAACAGCCATAGGATCAGCAAAAATATCTGCCTCTACTGGAATTACTATTGATGCCGGATTGGCTAGTAGTGTGGCTATAAAAGGCATGGGAGTAACCTTGGGAAATTCAATACGAGAAACAGGTGTCGTTACAGGTAATGATTCAGTTTCCTGTACACACCACGATTATATGACAGGAAGTCCACTTTTGGGTTCTTTTACTGTAAAGACGTCGGCATAATGCCATTAATACCAGCAGCAATGTCCGGATTGATGGTCGCGGAAGGCTCCAGCCTGGCCATATCGGGCAGTAAGTTCTCCACGACCGTCTTTGGTATATCTACCGCGGCTTCTGCCTATATCATAGCAGCCGCGACAGTGACCGGCACAAATGTGGTTCTGGGTGCCGGGGCTGGGACCTTTGTTGGAAGAATAATGGGACTGTCCCCGGTCATCATGTCTGGACTGATGAATCTGAGAGCTGCCGCCTCTGGGATTATGGGTAAGGATATTTTTAAACTATTTACAGCCGTATCCTTCGGCGTAGTCAATTCCCTGAACTCTGTAGTGGCCCAGGGGACCATAGTAGGAGGGGGCCCCGGTTCCGGGTCCGCTCGCATATATGGTCTGATTCCTATTATCCTTCAGGGTATTATCATGGCTCAGCTTGGAGCAGTGTCTATTATAGGTGAAAAGACTATGGACATAGCATCAGCCATGGCTTTCGGTATCTGTAATCATGTTATGACATCGGGGACAATAATGACTATATGTATTGGATCATTCACGCCACCCCCGGTGGGCCCGGTTACATTGCCGGCTGCCTCCGGGTTCGGGAGATTGGTATAGCATGACTTTATCGTTAACAGAAATAAAACAGCTTACCACGGTGGATCTTGATAATTTCGAGATCCGTGGTGCCAAATTCGGTATAAAGAATTCCCGGACGACAGGTCCCATTTTTGATAATGGATCCTATATACCGTCCAGCACTGTTTTTACAGGTTCTGCAGCATTTACTGCCGATAGCAGTGTTGTAACCGGTATTGCGTTTGATGCACCTTATACGGGTCTCAATGCTTCAGTTTTCAACAATAAAGACTATCTGTATACCGATTCCACTTATAAAATAGTATCGGTATTGAGTTCTGATTCCGTGTCCCTGGATAAGACCAGCCTGGAAACCGGTACGGGAACATATAGCTTTAGAACCTCTCTTGGTGCCCGTGATTATTTGATAGAATCTGATACGTCCTATAATACAGTATCTAAAGGTACGGCATCTTTTATCAGTGGGCTCGATGCGATCTCTGGTACAGGCACCGACGGGGCTTGGAACTCAGTACGGTCTGGGGATTTGATTAAGTCTTCAGATTTTCCAAATTATTATTATCAGATAAAATCTATTGATACAGATGCTACGTTGATCCAGATATCCACAGCATATGGGGGGAGTTCTTTTTCAGGTGGATATATCATCAAACGTAAAAATATCAATAATATGGAAATCCGCTATGTGAAGGACAATTTCATATACGAAAAGAATGGTGGATATTGGAAATATGATACCACGACAGGAAGCGGCATACCAGCATCCTCATCAGTTTATAAACCGCTGGATGATGGAATTAATATAAAATTCACACAATCCCTGTCTCCGACTGTTCCAGACCTGGTGGATTCCGCGGTCACTATTGATAAGCTCCTGGCCAAGAGCACTATTAATATAATGCCCCAGTTCCCGCTGCCGACCGTGCCCAGACCGGAAGAGAATTTTCGTCTTTATATTAACACCCAGCTCAAGGATATGTTCCCAAATGGGAACAAGGATTATGTAATTAACTACTGGCAGAGTCCTATTTATTTGCCCCCACCATCGGTGAATGAGCGTAGGGTGGCCAACCTTATGTTCCTTCAGGGTACAGGAAATGTTGTTCTGAACCCTGCCAATACCTATCAGGGGATCATAAAGTTCACCGATTCCAGTGGTAATGTGGTGGGGAATGTCTTATCAGGTTCGGAAACAATCGTCGTTAATGACACCACCCAGATCAGGAATATCGACTATGTCTTCGATTCTGATCTGGGGTTGGTTGAGAAGGCCGGCCATCAGACAGCTGAACAGCTGGTGAAATATGTGGGTACCAGGTACTCAAATTTCATTGATTATGGCCTATCGGTCACCCTGCACGGTAAGAAACAGGCATTATCCTTTCCTCCGAATAATGCGGATGATGTCAAATTCACCCTTGAAACAGGTAGACTGAAACCAATCAACAAGGACCACCCCGGTCCGGGTGATGAGTACATAGTAGAGTATTTGGTTGATTCTGCCGCACAGATGGATCAGGAAGTGAGGGTGAACGCGGGAGACACGTATTTCAGAACCAGCTATTATCCTATTAGTAATAATTCGGTTATCCTGCTCCAGGCGGGTAATTCCCTGATCGAGGGCCAGGATTTCCGGGTAAGCTATCAGACCGGTCGTATAGTGTTTCCGAGTCCGTTTACGAATGCTTCGACATTTGTCATCAGCTATACTCCCCTTTCAAAAATGGTCAACGGGGTCAGCTATGAAAGTGGCAAAAGGTACTGCACGGTATATGACTCCAGGCTGATCATAACCAGTGCTTCTCTATATACGTTCCAGTTGCAGAATACCCTTCTTGATCTGACAAAGATAGAGATTAAGCGTATCTATAATGAAACCCGGAACCAAGAATATGATCTTACTGGCATGGTCCTGGTTCCGGGGGTTCAACTGGCCCTCACATCCACGAATACAGCCATTGGTCTGGAATCAACCGATATCGTTGTTATTGATTATAAATTTGAGCAGGATGGGGTGGAATATGCACCCGTAACCACGTCGGGCTTGACTATGACTGGTGGTACCAATAAGCTTTATGTGGTTGGTAGGAATGCTGCTTCATCCTTCAGCCCCGGTTTAATGGCTCGCCTGACCCCTTCGGATGCCCCCAACCAATATCTGTTTAGAGTTAACAATGCTACGTTTGATGGGGAAGATACCATAGTAGCGTTTGATAACTCGAGTCCCGTTGATATAGCTAATCCGGATGTCTATGTGACCGATAGCTCAGTGGTCTTTGTTCCCTCAGGTCTTACAGCCCAGAATATAGAATCAGGATTATCCACGGTCACGTTTAATGGACCGGTATCCGTCCGTAGGGGATCAGCCCTGCGTATCAGTAATGACTATTATTATGTGAGTCATGTCGATTCTTCTGTTGTCACTATAGGTTCAGCATTTCCTACGGATTATACGACAGCCTCTGTGCTGTCCTCAATCTACCAGTCGGATGTTCCTATCTATTATGAGGGGGACACGGAGATATCCGCTTCCAGGTATATATTGGACAGCAATGCCCCGGTCATGGTTCTGAGCTATGGATCAGGTGTTGTTACAGCTACGTCGGATACCTCCAGATTTTCTGTTATAGGCACGGATGGATCCACAAATATCTTCCGGTACAGCACTTATCCTACAGTAGGAGCTCTGGCGTCGGCTTTAACGTCCGTAATGGATATGACGGTTGGGACATACATATCCGACTGGACGTCTTCTAATATCGTTCCTGTGAAGAATTTTTCGATATCTCCTGATAGCAGTTCCCTGGTATCAATAAAGCCCTCTCTGAGGCTTGATAACACGTCTATTTCTAAATATACCATAGACAACGGCCTGGTGGTTCTGGGAACAGGTCTGACGGGTAATCAGCGCTATTCCATGGACTATCTGGGTCTGGAACCATTGGGAGATAGCACTGTTACATATTCTGCCAGCTATTTCACCAGTCTCCCGGCCGGGTCAGAGGTAAGGGTTTCGATGGAGTATGATAATCTTGACCAGTTCTATATCCAGGTTATGGGCCAGAGAGAGTTCCTGGAAACGGTCATAGAACCCCGGGTAGAGCAAGAGGCGGCCCAGCAGAGCGGTAATATGGGCCAGGGTGGGGATCTACCGGATGATGCTGCCCAGGGCAATTCAGAGGGAGGCCTGGCTGGGGATGAGTTCAGACGTATGGATATGGCCATAGAATGTCGGGTCGATAAGAATATTTTTGACTATTTCAATGACCGGGCCGGGGCCTATGGTCAGGAAATGTATTCCATGACCGGTTGGAAGCTCTGTAATAATGATGGACTCCTGTCAGAAACCGACCAGAGTGCTGGAACACGATCGTTTAACCGTATGTATCCTGATGCTGATTATACAAATTTTGAGCCAGCATTTGTGAACCCCCTGACGGGCCGGGCCATCCCGCCATCTACTACGGCTATTTTTACGAGTGGCCGGACGGATGTGACCTGTAAATCGGTAGATTTCGGGGTACAATCAAAATGGCTGACCCAGCTCCGGACCGGGGATCAGATACGCAGGGTGGATACTACGGATGTTTATACGATTTCTGGTATCACTTCTGATACCAGTATGGGGTTGACCCAGGCTTTTACTGGTACGAGTTCTGCTGATCCTGATGGTAGCCTATTTGAGATGTATTCGGCCTATTCACCTTATGATGATGATGGGCATGTGGGGGCGAAATTACACAGCAATAGACTGGATCATTATGGATTGAAAGACGGCGATGTTTTCGACATATATCTGGATAGCAGTCATCAATCCTATACATTTCAGAACCCGACGGATCCCATTGGGTTATTGTTTTACCCCCTTTCAAAATATACTGCCCAGAATGTGGCCGATTTATTTAATTCTTATTTTAATGGTCTTGAGGCTACTGTGGGGTGGGTATTGCGGCCTTATGGCTATGGCTATACAAATGCTCTGGTTCTGCGGACTGCCAATGATTCAACGTTTAATTGTCTGACTATGGGCAATGGTAATGCAGTATCCAAAATAGGTTTTACTTCAGGGGCAGCATCCTGTGGTAATGTTGACCGTACCCATACTGATGCGGAGATATTCCTTGATCAGTCTGAGTATAACCTGGTCAATTCAGAAAACGGGTATTTAAATACGATATATGGACTCGGAATTACTAATAAGCTAGACAGAACAAATAGTAGTGGTATAAATGCAGCATTGGCTATCTATTATGACGTAGCAGCTGAGATCCCTATCCTGGCTAAGGAATGGACCCGTCTGACAGAGCAGATCGATTCATTATCAACTATCCTGGCTGAGACCGCTCAGGTAGATTCTGTTCCGTCATCCCATGCACATGCCATGCTAATGGATGGCAGTGATGTTACGTATCGAAATTATGTAAATATAGCATGGCCTTATGCCAATGCTATCTATCCAGGATGGCAGGGTAAGGGTAATCCATCCGGTCCTGGTGCCTGGGTTCTGGATCTGACGGATAGTACCCAGATTATCCGTGGCATAGATTCTAACGGTATAGGTATTGCACAGCCTGCCATATCTGATACGACGATCAATGGTCAGACGACCTTCATTCTGCAGGCGCCACATTTTTATACCGGGGATGATATCCGGATCCTTGATAATACATCTTCCGGCAATCCTTCTGTCCGGTTTAATGATAATGGATTCATAGTACCCGGGACCTGGGCTGGGTCTGACTGGAATTCTTATGGATATAGCGTGGATAATACTGCAACTTTTACTATTGGTTCTTATCCATTATTTGCGGTGAAGCCGGACGGGACGGCTGTACCGGGTCCTCTGTCTTATTCTGTGGATACATCGGCTGTGCGTATCAATTATGGGCCAGGTCCTACGGATGCCAGTGTATTTTTTCTGAATATATATACCACTCTTGGATCTTTAAAAACGGCTATCAATGATATGAGCGGGGTGGATGCGACGGGTAATTCGAGCTATAACTCATGGACCTCCCGAGGTATTCAGATAGCCAGTGGTCTTATCAGTCCTGATGCTACCTTATATTTGGGGCTTAGGGAATGCACGGTAGATTATACTACGATTTCTGATTATATCCTGTTAAGCAGGATAGATTATGTGACCGCCAGGAAATATCAGCTAACGACCAGAATTCCTGGTCTGATAACTCGAGAAGCAGAGATACGGTCGGATGTGAAGAATGAGGAGCTATTTAGCGGGGTTGATGGCAGTACCGGAAACATATATAACTGGGCTGATAATAGATTCAACAGGGGGAACGGATGCGAAGCGAAACTGGTACAGATCAATGCAATGATCGAACGGAACAGGTCAGCCCTGGCAATCAGCAGGAGACTGATGTCCTAGTCTGGCAGAAGGGTAAGCCGAACAAGAAGCTAGCTGAAACCCTGACGAATCTTATGACTATGTTGGGCGTGGTTGTCTCTAAAGAGATTAAGAGTATTGAGAAACAGGTTAAAGACATGCAGAAAGTGGCGGAATGACACAGTTAAATATATCAGCCAGAATTAAGGCCATTCCTTATACGGGCCCTGCCATACCTCCCAAGACCCTGGCTACCCCGATCGTGGTGACCCC
>OFNC01000007.1_pt1 | contig 38430 bp, 87 predicted proteins | sample 1541971 | NCBI WGS metagenome assembly OFNC01 (sample SAMN04958489, study PRJEB24370) | sediment metagenome | isolation source: lake sediment | place: USA: Lake Hill lake, St. Paul Island, Alaska | collected 2013 | reverse complement strand
ACTGCTACAACTTACGGTAACACGACATACTACAGCAACGGAGCTACTGCTACAACTTACGGTAACACGACATACAGCAATGAAGACAACACAAAGGAAGTTGTTGCCAACATAGGTTCTGTCATAATAGCTTCTGTTCGACTAATACAGACAAAAGAAGCAAGAAGAGAGTCAAGAGCTGCTAGAAAGTCTGAAAGAAGTTTTGCAAAGTTGATGTGGAAGATCCACACGGGAAGCTCTGAGGGAAAGAGTTTGCGGAGAATCAGTCAGTCAAAGAAATCAGTCAGGAAATAGTCTGGCTTTTCCCCATATCTATAGTGCCTGCCACTTCAACAATGGAGGGTCAATGATTCGACGTCTTATCCGGTCTTACATGAAGAAGTTCGGTTATACGGAAGAGGTCGCGACCCGTCTTGTTACGGACGCGATTAAGACGGACGGAATCCGGGCCGTGACCCGGGACGTCAAGACCTTTCGTCTTGCCTAGTCATCATTTTTCTTCACCAAAGGAGTTCCAATGATTCGTGTTGTGTTGTTCATTCTGTCCCTCGCAGTCATGACCCTGGCCTCGAACGATAACAAGCTCACGACCATGGTCAACAGACCGTGGGACAGCGAGAAGATCCTTCAGGCCAACATGCCGGACTTCGTTTCGATAATCGCTTCTGCGAGTCTCGTTGGGGACGTGCTTCAGGATTACACGGTCCTGATTCGCATCAATCAGTTCATTGTTGACCCGTCCCCGACCGACCCGAACTTTCCCGAAATGGTGCGGATGATAAACCTTCAGAAGACCGGGGGACTTCTGACGTATTTGGTCATTAGTACCGTGAAGACACAAATCGGGTCCCCTCTTCCTACACCCCGTTCGGCCATTGTCATACTGACAGAGCCGGAACGGATTCGGGCCGTATACTTGAAAGCCTGCCCAAGTGCTTCCAAGAGGGATGCAGATCGGTTTGTGCGTGAGACCTTAGAGACCATTCAACGCGTGTCGTGAAAGGAGTCCTATGACCACAGTTATTCTGATTCTCGCAGCCATCGGCCTGGCCGGCTTCGTGGCCAAGGTCGTGATTCTGGTCCGGACCAGACATGAGCAGACGGCCTACAATCTTCACATTCAGCGGGAGATTGTGCGGCACGTTCCGGGTCCGGACTACGAGGTCCCGTTCTATCTGGAACCGGGACGGGGTTGGGTTCACAAGTAATTCTTAGAGTCTGCAGGGGAACTAAATCCCGCCCCTGCAGGCTTTCTTCGTTCTAAGGGGGCGGGCCGGTGCCTAGCAATAGGTCCCATACCGCAAGAGTCGTCAACCTTAGCTCGGAGGTACATCATGATCGTATGCGGCGGGCTCGTGTCGATGCGGAAGTCCACGCTCAAGGTCTTCGGCGGAGAGCTCCACAGCTTGTGGGATACGCCCCGGATGGACTCGGGACGCCGGTCTCGTTCGGCCGCCCATGTCTGCCGTAAGGACTGGCAGGCATCAGGTCGCCGGGACTACAAGCCCTGGCAGACGACCGAGATCATCGGTCTCAGCGAGGCCCTGGCCTCGAACGACCCGCAGCTTCAGGACTGGCAGGACTTCTTCTGGGAGACCCCTTCCATGGAAGAGGATCTGGCGTTGGATTGGGATGAGCCGAACGAAAGTATGTACTGGATGTTCGGGATAGGTGGCTGGAACCTGAACGATGAGTCAGTAAGCTGGGAATGGACCAAGCAGCAGCTTGCTTGCGAAGAGTCCCGGTGGGACGATCAGCAGGAGTCCTGCGTGGCCTATGACTACCTTAGGGTCGCAGGCATCATCGCCGGTGAGATAGAGGCGGATGAGTCTGACTCGTGGCTGTTCAACTACATTCCCGAGTCCTGCTATCTGTCGCACGACGAGTCACTATATGACTCGATGATGAACGACCCGGACGATAGCTACTTCAGTGACGATAGCGATGATTCGTTCTGGTGGTGCCCCAAATTCATTCACAAGGATTCCCCGGCGGCCAAGAATGCCCGGGAGCTGGACCTGTCGATCGAAGAGTACCAGGCCCTGTGCGAACCGTGCCTGGAAGATATCCTGTTCTAACAAGCAACCCCTGGGGCGGGTCAAGGTGACCTGCCCTTTCCATATCCACTTCCATCAAAGGAGTCCTGTTATGTCCATGTCAATCGCTGACGCCCTGATCCAGTCCAACGCCGGAAAGACCCTGGTCATCGAGGCCAAGACCTTTCGCCAGGACATTGCCGACCGGGTCCGTTCGATCAAGGACCTGGCCCACGAGTCCTTCCAGTCCCTCCACTACGCCCTGGCCACCGGCCGGGTGCCCGGGACCAAGGACACGCTCAAGGCCTTGGCCGTCGAGGGTGGCAAGACGTACGATGAGGCCATGTCGGCCCTCAAGTTCGCCGGCACCGACCGGCAGGCGTACCGCACGGCCTTGGTGGCCTGCGGTGTCGAAGTCCTTCGCTAGGGTTCTTTCTTGGGGGAGTGACCGCCTCCTTAGCTGATTGCGAGCATCTTCTCGTAACCGTTAGGGAGATATAGGTCACTCCCCTTTCCATACCGCAACACTACTCCCCCAACCCAACATACCCTCCAAGGAGGGGATAAATGCCGCACGTTAGTTACGGTTAAATACCACACCACGGACGTGGCGAGCCCGTGGGGAGAACAAGCCAGGAACACACAGGACCCCCTGAAACCAGAACTTCATATCAAGTAGGGGGGTCTTGTGCATCGGAGGGACCAACGTCCGGGGTCCTTAAAGTCCGGACGGCAGTCACGCATAAGACGTGACCGTAACCCCCTGCGAGGATGGGGGTCGTGTCCCACGAACGGGAAGTCCTGTTGTACCGCATCATCTAACACTAAAGGAGATTTATGCGTTGGTTCTTACTTTTTTTGCTCTCCCCGTTTTGTGCATACAGCGACATAACTCTCAGTCCTTTGTCTTTCTCAAATACAGGTATAGGGTGTCACTACATGATTCATGTAAAAAGAAGTATAGAGGGATTCAAAACGAAGGATAAGATAGAGCTAACCCTCACAATACTTTCTGTGTATGATGGTGAAACAACTTGTGCTGGTAACTGTATCCCCTTAGCCAACCCTCAGGTGCTGTATAAAGGAAAACTTCTTCCAACCCCTACGGATAAGCCTGTTGTATGTGTCGAGACAATACACAATATTTCTGAAAACCGCGTTACAGTCTTACACTCCATTTTGTATGATAAATTTCAAGCCGAGAAAGCGGCTAAGCAACTTCTGTTCTTGATCACCAATTAGCTCTCTTCTCTTACATAGGAGGTCTGTTATGGCCAAGGCCAAGACCGATGTTGATGCCCTGCCCGAGGTCTCCGTTGAAACCGGTGCCATAGTTGACCGGGCCAAAGAAGCGGTGGACTTCCGAACAACGGAAGCCCAGGCCGCCGCTAATGGCAAGCTTGTTCGGGAGAAGATTGAGGTCGAGGCGACAGCGCTCCGTAAGGAGTATGCCGAGACCAACGAGTTCATCGGACTCATCAGGATATCGGGCGATGATGCCCCACCCGTCCGTGTTGAGTTCCGATTTGGTAGTGGTGGTAAACTGCCCCTGACCGAAGAGACGGACCTCGACACACTATTCGGACCTTCAAGGCCTATCCTGTTCTCCAAGGAGAAGACCATCACAGCCGTTAAGGACCCGGCTCAGTTGGTGGCGGACCTGAAGCAGAAGGGTCGGAATCCTTGGGACTTCCTGACCGTGTGTGTTCGGTCAGGTTGTGAAGGCGTGGTCATGGAATGCAGTGACGCGGTCATTGCCGGCGAATGTTTCCTTCCGAGGAAGGGATTCCTGGCGAGAATCAAGGAGATGGTTGGTGAGTTCTCAGACGAGACCGTCTCCTGGCTGAAGACATACCTCGACAAGGCCTTGTCCCCGACCGTGGTGGTAGGGTCGAAAGGAGTCAAGTAACATGGATATCAATGACGTGTTTGCGGCGGCATACGAAGGCGTATCGCTCATAGCCACGCTCAAGTTAATCCCCAAGAATACTCCGAGTCAGATAGAGGCCTATCAGGATAGGCCTTATGTGACGGAGGATGAGCTCGCAGAGATGCGGGGTAGGGGGTTGATAGAATGAGACAGTGGCCAAGGGGTAAGAAGTATAGGGACCTGGACGCCACAGACCGGCGTCGGGTCCTTATCAATGCGTTGGTGCATGATGGGGCGGATTATTTCACGGCCCTGGATACTGCCAGGAGTTCAAACGCTGAGGACATAGACCGACAGCTTCGGTCTGTGTTCCAGTACAACGATACCACCCTTATCCGTTAGAGGAGGTCTTGTGATGAACGAAGTCGTAATCGAAAGCCTTGATGCCATCAACGAGCGTATGGCGATTGAGCTGAAGGTCATGGAGCAGAACCTTGACCTTGACGACCAGATAGAGGCTTACGAGTCTCTGTTGGCGTTCTTCGAGAATGGAGAAGCGTGTGAGGAAGAGGAAGCACCGGAAGACTGGGAAGAGTTCTTCTGTCCGGAAGAGGAAGCGGAACTCAGCTTCTAAGTATCCCCCCATCCGAGTCATAGGGTCGACCCATGGCTCTAAAGGAGTAACTGTGAAGCGTTGCATTGCTATCGTGATCGTTCTTCTGTCCTATGTATCGATTGTGATTCCTACCATATCGGCAACGGGTAAGGTGGTTCCTGACCTGGAACTCATTGAGGAACTCGCAATCGAGAATGACTGCGCCTACATCACTCCCGTGGCAGGGGAGTATCAGGTAGTGGTGTTCTGGCTGAATGAGACGGTCTACATCACCCCAGACAGAGATGATGCGGTGGTGGCCATGTCCAAGCTCAATTCTTACTGGAGGGAGTTGGACCTCAAGCAACGGATACAGTGGCTCAGAGAGATAGCACTCAACTAAGGAGGAGAACCCGATGTCTATCAAGACACTTCCCGAGTCCATTGAACATGCTCTCAACAGCGGTGCCACACACGTGGCCTGTAAGAATGACCTGCCCCTGTTCGCAGGCACTGCAGATGGGTGTTGGGTACACATTCATACAACTCAGGGTCAGTCCGTGGACTGGGCATGTAAGAACAACGGCTATGCAATCATGACCGTCGAGGAGTTCTCAGCCCTGGACCCTGATACCCTCGTGACTGTGGGTGCGTACGGAGAGTTTGGAAGTGTAAGGGCTATCAGAAGTCTAGCCACAGAGAGCAATACCTACAAGAGCTTTGAGCACGTGAAGGGTATCCTTAAGAGCAGGGAGATATCCAAGAAGCTCACACAGAGGGAACTCTTTCGTCTCGTTTGTAACCTGTAAGGAGGGACTAGATGATACCGCTTATGTATGCTTGTTCATCCATGTTCAGGCTTTCATCTTACCTGGACTTCGGTTCCATGAACTATGCGGAGATTGACAGGGCCCGGAAGCGTAATCGCAGGGCCAAAATTGTTGTCCGTAACTTCAATAACCGGAGGTAGTTATCATGTCCAAGCTGGACCAACTCGCAGAGATCGAAGGTGTAGGTATCGTAGAGTTGATTGAGGAAGGGACCACGGATTCTGTATGTCGTGGCATCTGCACGAACAAGGGCTGTGAGTTCACGACGAAGGTGGAACCGGACCAGAGAAAAGGCTTCTGTGAGGAGTGTGGAACGCAGACCGTGGCATCGGCCCTGGTACTGGCAGGGATGATATGAGATACATCCTCGCAGTCATCTTCATTGTCTGTCCCATCTCAGAACATCTTGACTCTGGATTCGCCAAAGTCATGATAACGATTCCTTATCTTCAATAACCGGAGGTAGTTACAATGACCATGTCCCCAGCACAACCCAAAGTCAAGACGTTCGTTCGTATCAAAATTGGTACCATCAAAAGACTTCTTGAAGGTTACGACAGACGCAGGGTCGACCCGAAGGACCCATGCCATCGTTACACAATGCCGACCGATGAGACTGTGATAGAGTTCAATGACAGCTGCTGTGATGGGCCTCGTAAGGACTCGGACGGGTCCATGAACTATGGGTCAAACATCTTCGGATGCTACGACGACAAGACAGATACACTTTCCATCCAGTAACTTCAACCACCCGAGGTAGTTACCATGTCCGTATGTGTGTACAACCTTGTGCTGGAGCTTACTCGGAAGTGCAACGCGAAATGCATCCACTGTCTCCGTGGCAATGCCCAGAACCTGACCATGAGTCAGGAAGTCGTTGACGCGGTGTTCAGTAAGATAGACCGAGTCTCTGCACTGACCCTGACCGGTGGGGAACCTTCCCTGGCCGTGTCGGTCATGAAGAAGATTGTTGAAGCCATCAAGAACTATCGGACCGAAGTGGACTCGTTCTTCGTGGTCACCAACGGCAAGATAGCATCTCGGTCTATGATGCACGCCCTTGTTGACCTGTACACCCTGATAGACAACAGTGAACCGGAGATGACAGGATTGGTAGTGTCTGGCGACCCGTATCATGATGAAGTCGAAGTGCCCAAGATATACCAGGCCCTTACATTCTTCCGGTCTAACAGGCATGGTCCTACCAAGGAAGAGTATGTCATCAGGGAAGGACGTGCAGAGTTCAACGGCATAGGTGGTCGTGACCCTGAAAAGAATAGTGGCTGGACCATTCGGAGGTATGATGATAGTGTGGACATCTCCGAGGGTGAGTTCTATGTCGCAGCCAATGGGAATGTAGTTTCCTGTTGTGACCTGAGCTATGCTCGGATAGATGCTGAACGGTTTGGGAACATCCTGACCGAGGACATTGAGACCATCATCAAGAATTCTGGGAGCAAGGAGGAGGACTGAGATGCTCTTCTGGATAGACCTAATCAACAGACGCTGTAATGGTTTCCGTATCCTAAAGAACACTGGAGATGACAAAGTAACTCTGTCCTCGCTCAACACACTCTACCTCGACGATGATGAGGAGTACAATGCCTTGGCGACTACAAGGCAATACGTCAACGGCTTTGTGTACGTTGGATTCTAGGAGGTCTTCGATGGACGACAAGCAGTTGGATGAGACTCTGAAGTATGTCATGGTAGAGCCCAGGTTCCTAAGAGCCATGGCTCGAATCATAGGCCACGGGAATCAGCCTGGCAAGATGGGCGACCCCGGTGCCAGGCGTGACCTGCAGAATATTTTCTTTCAGATGGTCTCTCAGGCCATAGAGACGGAGCAAGACACATGAGGTATCCTGAATACAAAGTCTGCTGGATAAAGAAAGAGACCTGTATCTGCGGTCATGAGATCAATTCTCAGCTGACCTATAGTTTCTTCAATGCTGAAAATGCTCTGAAGCATGCCGAAAATGTTCTGAAAGAAGGGTGCACCATCCTCTACATAGAACTCTAGGAGGCCTTGTGAGAAAGACCTATCCGGTATCGCCCAAGTCCATGGAGTGGGCCAAGCATCTGAAGAAACACGGGAAACGGGCGGCGAACAAGTCGACCCGTAGGATTCATGCCACCAAGATCCTGGAGGACTAGATGCATAGCAAAGAATCGGATAGTGTGTGCCAACAATGTAAATTGGCGGAAGAGCAATCCAATTTCGTTCGGACACGGATCAGCAACTTCGAACGGAGTTCCAACAGACTTTCAACCTTGACCCACATAACGCCGACCGCTTCATATTCAGACACGCATACACGGACTAGGAGGCTGCTGATGTTGTTTCGTACGCTCAACGAGGCAGAGATCTTGCAGTTCAAGAAGTGGGCCCGGGATAACTACACACCCTACACAGAGATCTCTGGTGTGTGGCACCCTGTCGTGCAGGCAGAGTGCACGAAGATTAATGAAGAGACGGATGCGGATCATAAGGAGGCTGCCTAATGCAAGTCGGAAAGTTCTGGCTCATAACTACGGAGACTATCAAGGGTCCCTGGCACGTGGCCTCCCATTCGGATGGCCGTGGTGCCAGCATGGGAACCTTCGAGGGGAAGTATCAGGGCCGGGCAGGCTCATGGTACATCGTGAACAAGGACACGGGTAAGGCCACACGTATCGGCCCGGTGAAGATGCGTGGTAAGAACTGGTGCGATGAGGCCCGGGCGGAAGCCGTTCGTCGGAACGTGGCCCTGGGATTCACACAGGAGGCATGAGCTATGAGTACAGTCTACATTATAATCGGCCAGTCTGGACATGACCGATATAAGGAAATTGAGTGGGCAGATACAGATGAAGAAGTAGCATACACCAAAGTAGAAAGTGTTCGATACGATACGGTCTACTTTGAGATATGGAATGGAATGTTACTCTCATCCTACACGAGAGATTATATCTCTCCTGATGGCCTTGGAAGGGGAGATCATTTCAGCAAGTGGGAAAGATTATCCGGTCAAGTAAACAATAGACTGGAAGGTAAGTAATGAGAACGAAACTCTGGGTCGGGTGTGGCAAAGGATGCTCCCGGGAAGTCTTCAGGTCTGCTCTGACCCCCACGGTAGATACACATGGGGACAAGTACTTCGGAGTCATAGGACCCTTCCGTACGCGGCGTGGAGCTGAGTTCATGGCCAAGCATGGACGAAACAATCCGCACTGCCAATGTGTGGCGGATGCGGAATGTATTGCTCGGAAACAAAAGGAGACCATATGCGAATAACCAAAGACCATCTCCCATGGGACCTGCCGACCACGCATCTAGTAGGTGGCTTCCTCTGGATATGTCCGGAGTGCAGAGCTATCAATGCCTGGAACTATGAGGACTCGGTCCGAGCCCAGCTCCGACTCAACGAGCCGGTCACGGTGTGTCACGGGTCATGCTTCGATAACGTTTGTGGGGAGTGCGGTGCCAACATCGTGCAGCCTGACTCACCCATCCTGGCCTCTTGCTACACACACTCGGAGGACTAACATGTCCGCTCAGAGGATTGAGTATTGGGAGGAGGTCTTCTCCACGTCTACTCGACGACAGGAATCCCTCCCCGTAGCTATCGACTTAGAGATAAAGATGCTGGGGAAGTATGCGGATATTCCTATCCCTCGGTACTATAACGACACCGCAAGAGACTTCCTATGTAGATCCAAGCGGGCTCTTCTCCAGAGCAAGCCCGACCCGAATGAATGCTTCCAGCAGGTTAGAATCCTGTATGAACATCTCAGATGGAACCAAGGACTCATAGAAGACCAAGCCTTCAGATTCGAGATGGTCCTGAGACTCATGGACCTGGAGACTCGCCTGAAGCGTGAATGGAATGCCTTCACCAAACAAAACGTAGCATAGGAGAACACTATGGACCAATGTACACGTTGTGAATGCCGGGGTGACCTGGCAAAGTGTGAGTCAGTCGACTGCACGTATCATGAGTTATGGTATGTACAGGAACTGAAGGCCCAGTTTCACGTGAAACAAGAGAAGTCCATCTACTATCATGATGGAATCCCTGACTACTCTTCTCCAAAAGTATCCTTCTCCAAGATAGAAACCTTGGGGGTGAACACCCGGGTCACACTCAGCAATGGAAAAACCCACGTGCTCTGTGGCAGAGCCCAGGATCCTCTACCGAAGTTCGTGAAGCTCAAGACCTTTGAGTATGATGAGTTCGTGAATGCCGTGAAGGAAGCCGGTAAGCTGTCCTATAGTCTCTAGGAGGACCCGCATGCACACAGACCACTCTGATGTCATAGCCGTCGCCAAGAAAGCCTACCCCGACTACAACGGACGAAAGTTTTCCGTAGAAGTCTGCCCAGAATATGAGGGTAAGTATACCATCGACGTTCGAAGCTCTTGGGAAGGTGGCTCCCGAAACTACTTCACCTTCCTCAGACTCGACACGGGTGCCATCATGGAAGTCCCCGCTCAGTCTGCGTTCGATGCCAAGATAAAAGGTGCAGACTCCGTCCCACTCGTACCCGGACTCGTGTGCGTAGAACACAGCTACTTCTGTGGCAAGGACATGGGTATCCGTATCCATATACATCCGGCGAATGCTCCTGCCCTTCTGCCTCCAGCAGAAGAGGTCTCTCGGAATGAGAAGATCGTCTTGGTCTTTACCAGGTCCTTCAAGCCTTCCTATAACGGTATCACTAACTATCGTTATCACGAAGCTCATAGAGAGACTGGTATCACCGAAGAGGAATGGAATGCCGCCAAGGCCGACAGCATAAGTAAGGGATGGTTGGATAAGCGTGGTGCCCTTACCATCAGCGGAAGAAACATTGCAGGCAAGACTCCACGGTATTCCTTTAAGGAGACCATCCATGCTCCCACAGAACCTGCCGTTGCTAATGGCTGATGCCAACAAACAACAGGCCGAAATCCTTGAGAAGATTGCTCAAGGTTCCCTGTCCCCCGTCGAATGTCTTGCAGAGCTAGGAAAACATTGGCGCATCCGAGTGAAGTTCTCACAGCCCATAGACATCAGGACAAGAACTACCAAGGTGAAACAAGCCGATGGGTCCTACCTCTGGCGTCAGCATGTCCATACCGATAACCATGTCTTCTTCAAGTTCTTCCTGGCACCTCACGCGGGTCTGTGCTATGGGATAGGTCGCCGGCACGGGCACATCTTCCCACTGCAGTTCATGACCCATTATGAGCCCCTGCCGAACAAGGCGAAGGTCTTCAAGGACTATGAACACTTCAAGGCCAAGTTCGACATGCGGTTCATCACCGAAGCAGAGATACAGAAGCTCTGGTCCACACCCAGCAGTCAGACCAGTGAACAGTACAAGCCTTCAGACTTCCACGGGATAGGACCCAGAGGGAAGCAGATCCTGAAAGAGTTCTTGTACACGTTCGTTGATGTGAATACTACCGCAGGTGAAATGTCGAGACATTACGAAGCCTACAGACATTCTGGCCGGGACATAACCATAACGCACAATGCCGGCAGACCGTACGTGTATTACTCCAGTGAGTATCCCGGCTGCGGTAACGGTAGGTATGGATTGCTTGCCAACTGCCAGGAGTTCCTACATCTCGAAGATGATTAAGGAGGTACGCATGTCCATAACACTCAGTAAGAAACATGGAGTAGCCCCGGCTCTTACATTCTGCAGGATATGTGGCAAGGATACCCAAGAGTTAGCCCTCCTCGGATCCAGTGCCGACAGGGTCATACGAGACCTATACGTAGCCTCCGATGGTCAGTACGGACACAAAGAAGGCTATCAAGAGTACGGGCACAACCGTATCCCCGCCAGTGAACCGTGTGACGAATGCAAGACCTATCTGAGTGGCGGTATCATCTTCATCGCTGAGGATACCGGTGAGTACCTCAGACTCGACAAGGATCAGACTGATAGCTTAGTAGGGCGTATCCCCAATGCACAGGGATTTGTCATGAACATTGATGCCATGCGTGGTAAGGTGCATCGGTTGAAGAAAGCGTTCTGGTACTGTGACGGGGAGAACATCCGTCTTCGTGACCCCAAAGAATGGAGCTGAACCATGGGACAGGAATGGTACTACAAGCTGTTGGAGATTTGCAACAAGTATAACTTCGAGCCCCTGGTGGATGAGAACAACAAGCTCACAGTAATCTGCCCGGTGAAACCGTCCGTACAGACACAGACAGAAATCAACGGTCTCGTTCCTGCACAATTGATCGTGGAGTTCCAGGAGAGTATCAAGTACTCTGCAATCTCTCACATCAACTTGATACTTAAGTCCTCGGATGTCCGAAGAACGTCCATGACTTCTGATGGCAGGAAGCTAAGTATTAGGGTACTCGGAGACGTTGAACCTGAGCCACACATCTACTCAACCGTGTCCGACATCCTTACCAAGGATGAGTTCTATAAGGAATGGAGGTTCTTCGTCAATGATGAGGAGCGTCTTGTAGTCATCCCCAAAGTCACCGCCGCCCTGCAGAGCAACAAGCCGCGAGACACGTCCATCAGTAAGGATGACATTCAGAACCTGGTGATTGCCCTGAACAGTGCTACTGGCTTTGATGACTTCCTCAGTCAGATCTGAAAGGACTCCTCCTATGTTCAATGCTCGTCTCTGGGTCTACATCAACGATGACTTCGTGAAACTTACTCTCAGCCCCAAGCAGGGACTAACCTGGAGCAAGGCCTGGCGTACTGAGGAAGGCTACGCAAGTATCTCAGAGACCTTCGAGTTCGATGGCCAGGAAGTATGGCATCGAACCGACAGAGACGGCCGGGACTGTGACGGCCGTCTGTCCACCCGTGAGGATGAGACCTGTTCTCTGGAATCATTGCAGGCCCGCCCTGTGCCCTGCTTTGATACGCACAGGAACATGTGCATCAGTTTGCCGGAATGGATTACTGGAAGCGGTAGTGTGTACGATGAGTATGCACAGGCTGCGAATTACTAACAGGAGGTATCTCATGACCTGTCTTATCTGTGGTAAGCATCTCAATGTCCTCTGGAGTCCCTGCATTGGTCTTACTCAGGCGGACAGCGGGGTGGAGTTCAAGGGCCAGGGATTCTATGGCTCCATCCATGATGAGACTACATTCGAAGGCCATGTCTGCGATGAGTGTATCACCAAGACGCTTCATGACGGCCGGCTGAAGGGTCGTGATACCGTCCTGAATCTTCCCATAGGTAAGGGCTCTTCGGAACTTGCGGTCGCTCTGAAGATGAAGGACAAGCAATACATCTACGTCATGGGTGTCGAGAAGGACGGCAAGCCTTTCGGTGACCCTATCTTTCTCAGAGCTTCCACAGAGGCAGGGCCCATGCTGAGGGACATAGGGTCGGATGCTAAGATGATGTGGACATTCTCTATCGACATGTACATTCGAAAGCTGAGATCCAATTCCACCACAGGAGAATGATGACTATGAATAAGAACAGACCGCAGCCTGGAGACTTGGTCGTGCTAAAGTGCGACTATCATCTTAACTCTGCCATATCGGGCTGTAGCAGGGATTATAAAATAGGGGACCTCGGGATCAACATAAGAACATGGTCTGATGAAGTGATCAGTGTTCTTTTTGAGGACGGAGGTAGCTATGCGTCCCTTTATAATGGGGACTATGAAGTCATCGACACAAGTCTTCGGGGAGTGATTGATGGATGGTTGGAATTAAACCCCCAGAAAGTAGTCCCACCACAGGAGAAGCCTGTTGAGTCGAACGTCATCACAGTGATGGGTAGAAAAATACGGGTAACCTTCTCGGGGAACGTACTGAAACTTTTTTGTGCTGAATGTGATAAGGTTCTGGGTATGCACTACCTTGGAAATCTTATTCACTCGAACTCATCCGACAAGTTCTATGAAGACCTTTGGTCTATGTATGGACAAACGTATAAAGTCTGAGGTTCCGTCACACCACAGGAGGGTTCTAGAATGCGTAACGTTGAGACGAGGATCGAAGGAACGAAGCTCGTGATTACCGTCGACCTGTCCAAGCCCGGTGAGGCCTCCTCCTCAGGCAAGTCCCTTGTCATCGGTACCACCGAGGGAAACATCTCCGTGCCCGAGAAGCCCGAGATCAAGATCGGACTGAACGTCTACACCAAGAAGTAGCTTCACTCTGGGTCCGGCATCTCCTTCCCTCATTGCAGGGTATAAAGAATGCCGGGCCTTCTCTTCTCCCCCAAGGACTCATCATGACCGAGATAGCCCTTAGAAATATGTGGGTAAATAAGAGGGTCATCGCAATATCAAACGGCTTTGAAGTCAACCCGAACGATGCCTCTTTATCCACAGGAACCTTCATCGACTTGATTCCTATAACCCAAAGCAGGAATCTGATACCACTGATCAAGTACGATGATAACGATGAACCAATGATCTCCTTCGCTACCATCCTCGAATACACAGACGACCTTTGGATAGCCCTGAACAAACTCACAGCAGTAGAACGCTGGAATATTATTCAATCCTTCTGCTGCCGCTTTCAGTCCCGTTAATTCTTTCCCCTTCCCTATATGGAGGTGCCTAATGAACCAGCAGGTTCTGACGGATGCATTGGACCTCGTTACCGCCCTGCGTCCCAAGCTCAATAGCTCTGCCGCACCGGATCAGATACACGTGGACCCCAACTTCATTGAGGACCCCAACGTAACCCCGGTGATTGAGTACGCCATCAACCGCCGTAAGAATCTCTTCCTCGTTGGACCTACCGGTTGCGGTAAGTCTTCCCTGGCCATCAACGTGGCCGCTCGTCTGGGAGAAGCCGTCGAGATCTTCAACTGCAATGGTGAGACCTCGACCGATGAGCTCATAGCCAAGCCCTGGCGCAAGAGCTCCGGTGAGACCGTCGCCATCCCCGGTGCAGCCCTGCGTGCCTACTCGACAGGCAAGGGTCTCCTCCTGGAAGAGGTGGACCATGCCAATCCCGATATCCTGGCCGCCCTGCACAGAATCATGGAGCTCAATCAGAGCTTCGTGAAGGTCAACGTAGGCGAGGGTGAGACGTACACCCGTGACCCACGGTTCTTCGTAATGGCTACGGCCAATACGATAGGCACTGGTGAGGACACGTTCATGTACGCCGGCACCAAGCCCCTCAATGCAGCCTTCATGAACCGGTTCTCGCTCACCATCAAGATGGACTTCTTGACCGCAGACAAGGAAGTCTCCGTCCTGATGAACAAGACCGGTGCCCAGAAGGGCCTCTGCGAGAAGATGGTGTCAGTGGCTGGAGAAGCCCGGGCCTTGCTCAAGACAGACATGGACCGTATCGCCACGGTCGTGTCCACCAGAGACCTGCTGGAGTGGGCAGACTTGGTGGTGACTGGAAAACTGTTTCCGATAACAGCCGCGGACTTCGTGTTCCTGAACCGGGCCAATGAAGCTGACCGGGACGTCCTGTCCAAACTCGTAACGAATCACTTCTAGATTCAACAGACTCTTAAGGAGATAAGAATGCAAGTTAAAATTGAAGGCTCAATGTGTACTGTTGTCCGCGAACCTACCGACCCCGTGTTCAGGGATGGGGGATGGGGTTCGGGAGAATCCACCCTGCTTTATCATGTGAAGAAAGAGCTTATCAAGCAGGGCTATGACCTGATCAAGAAGCATATGTGGAGAGATGGGCATATGGTTGCTGACCATTGCCAGTATCTCCGAACCCGAAAGCCTACCGGCATCCCCAGCAAGGACATCTATGTCTATGATGGGGATTACATGCTCCGAAACATCGCAGAGGATTTCAATACAGAAGGTAAGGTCGTATACAGTGTCTTCACAGATGTGTTCTTGCCCAAGTCTCCCCATCAAAAAGTGAAAGTTCAATAGAGGAGGTCTTTCCATGGTCTCGATAGAGTCCACGATGGAAAAGATTGCCCGGGTCTATGGCAAGTCCACGGGCATCAAGCTCGTTCGGGGATCCTGCTTCTCCACGAACTGCACGGACACCATCTGTTATGTCCCTATCGATGACCAGATGAACAAGGCCCTCCGGGAAGAGTCCGAGGTCTCCATCTATCATGAGGTAGGGCACATCCTCGAAACAGACATTACTAAAACGTGCCAGAACCCTACCCTGCACAACATTGAGAATGCCATAGAGGATGCACGCATAGAGAAGCTCGGGCAGAAGAAGTGGCCTGGTCAGAAGGCCAAGTACATCCGCAGTCTCTCCCGTCTTGTCAAGCGTATGGTGAATCCCAGGTTCCAGGACGCTCGGACTCCTTCCTTCAAGAAGCTCTTGGACCTTATCTATCTGCGGGTCAGTGAACGACGTCTGAAGGCGGACTTCAATATCGTAGTCCCGACCCTGATAGAGAAGCTCTATAAGGAGAAGTGTCTCCCCTTCGAGACTCGGGTACTCAAGGCCGAGACTCAGGATGAGATCATTACCATAGCCAAGGAGATGTTGGAGAAGTTCAAGGACCTGACTCCTCCGCAGCCGCCCAAACCCCCAAGACGGAAAGGTGGTAAGAATGAGCCTGGATCAGATGATACAGAATCTGGGGACCAGCCTGAGTCAGAGCCTGAAGACTCTGGAGACCAGCCCGAGTCAGGTGACCAGCCTGAGTCAGAGCCTGAAGACTCTGGAGACCAGCCCGAGTCTGGTGACCAGCCCGAGTCTGGAGACGGAAGCTCTGATGGAGATGGAACGCCTGAAGATTCTGACTCGGACTCAGAAGATGGTCAACCAGGCACTGGGCCTGTAGACTCGGACGGTGAGCCCAAGGACGGGGACTCGGACGGTGAGCCCAACAGTGGTGGGTCAGACGCGGACATGGATGAGGCCCGTAAGGATCTCAAGGAAGAAATCGACACGGGTAAAGCCGACAAGAGCAAGTCCCTGTCTGAAGACCGCACAGCAGAACTGAACAAGAATGTTCAGTCCACTGCAATCTACCGTGAAGCCCCGGGCCTGAAGGACCCTATCGTAGAAACCTGCCCGAATTCTTACGTGTCTTTCAATGAGCTTGAGAAGAATGGGAAGGCGATGACCGGGTATTGCGGAGGTAAGCTCCGTACCCTGTTCATAACCGAGCACTCCCAACGGTGGTACCGCAATCAGAAGACAGGACGTATGGACTTGCGGAAGGCCTGGAACGACCACAGTGATGATATCTATCGCCGGAAGTCCGCCTATACCCGTGACGATGCCGCAGTATCCATCGTAGTGGATGGCACCGGCTCCATGGGTAATGGCTATACTTCAAAGCACGGTATCGCAAGTGCTCTTATGACGGCCCTGTCAACGGAGCTGGAACACCTGAGGATACCGGTAGAGGTCACAGGCTTCAGCTACGTGTCCGGTATAAACCCTCTAGGGTTTCAGGGCATCCGTAGTGGTGAAGCAACTATAAATGTCATCAAGCGGTTTGAGGAACCTCTGCGTAGGGTTCAAGGGCGCTATACGTGGTCGTCTTCCAACGGGACCTTTGAACTCCCAAGCATTCGGTATGCCGCTCAGAGGCTGGCCGCACGTCGGGAGCCCAAGAAAGTACTCTTCATCCTGTCGGATGGAGATACCGGCGTGGGTTCTATACCTAACAATGTGGTCGAGCTTGCTATCAAGCAGTACGTTCAGCGAGTGATGAAGGCCGGGATACATGTGGTGGGCTTCGGCATTCAATCGGCTGCTATCTCCTACTACTGCCCCGACTGGATACTGGTACAGGACTTGACGGTCTTCGCCAAGGAATTCTTCGGTAAGTTGATGGGCTTCCTTCTCAAGGGAGGGTACTAGATATGTCACTGACAATCACGGTCCAGCGTCCGCACTCTGACCGGCTGCAGAACTTCCTGACCTACCTTAAGGTCAGGGCTGTAGCCCCGGAGCACGAGACGAATAGGGATGTCATCGCTAACTTCGTGGACAAGTTCCTGGTCTTCGAGCTCAAGCGTCTGGGTGATGTTCAGGAGACCTTCGAGGAAGAGGTCTCGATTCCCGACTCCATCCTTGTCGAGCCCCTGAAGCGGGCCAAGGCTGGGTTCGACAAGGTCTTCAAGGACTTCATGTCCAAGCAGGGTCTGGATACCCTGACGACCTCGGTCGAACCGGAAGAAGCCGTTGAACCGGAGTCGGACTACCCCAGTGTCGCAGGTATCATCGCCGGAGTCACCAAGACTACCCAGCCTATCACTGAGGCAGCTTCCTCTGAAGACGGTATCATTCCCCCTGTAGAACCGCCTTCCAAGCGTAATGGCAATGGCCATAAGACGGCCAAGAAACGCAAGCTGACGGACCAGGAGAAGGACCAGGTCCGGGAATTCTTCCTGCTCAAGTCTGGAATGATCGGGGATGACGATTGTGTGGTTCATCACAAGGCCATGGACCAGACTGTGACCATCTTCCAGGTCACAGGGTTCTGCACCTACCTTCACAAGAAGGTGGCCATGGGGGACCTGACTCTGACGAATCTGCCCGGGTATATAGCCTGGATGCAGACTCGTAGGGACCTCTGGTCTCAGTACGACTCTCCGAAGTACAAGGCCATGCGTGAGGCCAAGTCCAAGGCCATTCAGCATCAGCCCTGATGTATCTCTCTCTGAGAGGATGGCAGGCATCTGTCCTGTCATCCTCTTTCTCACCCGAAAGGAATCATTATCATGCTGTGGCAGAAAGGCGAAGTCAAGAATGGTCAGTTGACTATCACTGAGTCCAAGGTCGTAGACCAGACTTCCCTCACGGCAGACTGTTGGCCGGTGCAGATTGAAGGTCTCAAAGCCTGTGAGACGTGTAGGTATCTCGGCAAGCCACGACTGTGCGGAGGCAAGGCCATTCGAGCCAAGCTCCTAGCATCTGGAGGGAGTCATGAGAGACTATGAAGGTGCGGTGATATGCCCAGACTGTGGTAAGGGCATGTACTGTGACCCTCCTGGGGACAGAGATACCGAAAGCATGGGCGGTTACGATATAGAATACTGGTACTGCCCAATCTGTAAGCGTCATTACTCAAGCATCTATGGGGATGATGAACCTTCATTGGTGACAGAAGGTTTCCCTCCACGGGAGGACTGATGAACTGCTACACTTTCATACATGTAGGAGTTCCTGCCAAGAGCGCATCCTACGGGGACTTTACATCCACAGAAGAGACACCTACCAAGACCAACAAGAAGTTCTTGTACCTTGTGCCGGAGTTAATGTCTGGAGGTGACTACTCAAGCTCAGGGTTGTATTCCATATCCAACCACAGGGTCTTCCTGAAGAAGTATGGGAAGTATGCAGGCGTCCACAGGCTCACAGGTGGATGGGGAACCTTCGCGGTAGCAATCCGTCTGGACGTTCTGGACAGACATCCCGAGATTCAAGAGTGCCTTGATGGTCTGAATCGCTATCCCATAATTGACGATCAGGATTTGAACGAACTTGAAACTGATAAGTCGGATGAAGCCTGGAAGGACTGGGCAAAGGATGAACTGGTGCGGGCACTCAGGAAGTCCGATCCCTGTCTGGAGAACTTCGAGCCTGGTGATAAGTTGGAGCACCTGTTCTACGCAGCCTCGCAGGAGTCAGAAGAGTATTGGGAGGGACAGGCTGGTGGGTCCATGTGCATCAACATAGACAAAATCGTTCCCTATGTCAGGGACAGACTCCTGCTGGATAGGATAGAGCTACCACTGTTGATTGGTCACACATGGGTCTCTAAAGATGCCTTGAAGGAATTTGAGAACCGTCTCCGAGGAGGGAAGTAATGCGACGACGTTCCAAGATACACGCAGTCCTGAAGTTCAACGGCACCCCGACGTCCCAGATAGCCTGTAACGGATCCAAGCGTCTCCTGTCTGGGTATCAATGGTCTACCATACCGAATCATGTTACCTGCAAGCATTGCCGGGCAGCCATCCGCAGGGGTGTTCAGGAATCCCTGGAACTCTACTGAAAGGAAAGACATGACCGACGAACAATTCGATGTCGCAACCGACCTCAGTCTGGGTAAGCCACACAATGTAGTGCTGTTCAATGACACGACGCATGGCATGGAAGAGGTCGCAGCACAGATTATTAAAGCCATCAAGTGTACCGCAGACAAGGCCATGGCTATCATGTTGCAGGCCCATTACAGTGGTCGAGCCATCGTCATCACAACGCATCAGGAGCACGCTGAGCAAGTGGCCTCGGTCCTTGAAGAGATACGTCTTGGGGTGAAGGTTGAACCAGCAGCGTAGGGGGTCGCAAAGCCTACTACGCCCATGCCACGCCCACGCCACACATGAAAGGCTTTACACTATGATCCTGAACATTACGAAAGCACAGGCTGAGACCCATGGCGTTGATTACCTTGGCTGTCTTGCCCAAAGGAATGCTTCCATCTCCAAGACTGCCATGAACACTCCTCTTGATAAATGGAAATGGTGTTATGAATGGTGTGAACGCGTCGAGGGTTGTTCTCTAATGCTTTCCTCTAAGCCGAAACAAGAATCGTGTGAGGACATCATCAAACGACTTATCGCCAATAGTATGGTCTCTCTCGTGATGTACCGTGGCTCGTGCAAGTACTACATGCCATTGTCCGTAGTACCACAGCCAATACAAGACCTCATCAGGGAGAACGAGGAGAAAGTCGAGACGGAACGGAAGCGATACCAGGCTCTGTCCCAATCAGAGAAAGACAAGGAATTGGAAGAGACACTCAAAAGTTTGGCTGGTCCGGGATTCGCTGCATTCGGACACACGTCCGACCCGGTGATACAAGCTGCCAAACGTGCCGGTGTGAAAGTATTTCCTCTTGAATAAAAGGAGGCCCCCATGAGATACGTAACTCTGGTCCTGTGTCTGGCCTTGGCGTCCTGTACGCCACGCCAGACGAAAGCACTAAATATTTCCAATGGATATCAAATGCCTTGTCTGGTAATAACTCCGGCGGAGGCCCCGTGACCTTACTTGAGAAGTTGGAACAGCGTATATCTGAGAATTTGGTAAGCATACATCAAGAAAGACGGATGATTCAGGCACATCGTGCAGCCCTATGTTTCCTCCGTTCAAATACCTTGAAACTTCACGATATCTGTACTCATACCAAGAATCAGGACACCGCCCTGGTTCAGATAGTCCGATTCAATGAGACATACATCTACTGCGATATGCTAACGAGTAATCATGACGTACAAGGACGGTCCGCAATATCCACCGTGTGGTATACAGACCTGGTAAATGGTATAAGCGTTCTGAAGCTGGTGAAGAAAGAAGACCTGGCCCTCTACGTGGGCATGAAATGGGTCGCCCCAAAGTTTGAGTCCTTGTGCCGGAAATCCCCCGTATAATAGGAATAACACTCATAGGGAGGTGTTCAGATGAACGTCGAACAGACCAAGCGTACCATCAAGGGGCTGCCAGCCAAACGCTCCATCCTCATCCGGTCCCGTCACGGTCTGGGTAAGTCTGAGGTGGTTCGTCAGGTGTGTGCAGAGCTTTCCCAGACGACTGGCAAGCCACACATCTACACGGACATTCGGCTCTCACAGAGAGAAGCCGGTGACGTGATTGGGCTGCCCAGGGTAATGGAGACCTTCTCAATGCAGCAGACCACCTTTGTGGACGGCCGTCTGGAACAGCAGGCCGCTACCATCAAAAATTGCATGATCCATGACCTGCCCATGTTCTTTCCCCGTGACCCGAATGCTTATGGCATCCTGCATCTTGATGAGATCGACAGAGCGTGCCGTGAGGTCCAGCAGTGCGCCTTTGAGCTGGTACTAGACCGGCGACTCAACGGGGTCTATCTGCCGGAGAATATCCGTGTCGTAGCTTGCATCAATGGGGACCAGGACATCTACTCAGTACTCCAGTTGGACCCGGCCCTTCTGGACCGGTTCGTGGTTGTAGACTTCAAGCCCACGGTGCCTGAGTGGATGACTCATGCCGAGTCCATCGGTGTACACGACGCCATCGTGAAGTATCTGACGAAGTTTGGGTCCGACCTGGATACCCCAGAGAACATTGAGTCTGGCAAGGTTTATCAGTCTCGCCGTAGCTGGGTAGCTCTGTCCAACGACATCCAGCACATGGCGAGTAATGGTGCAGACCCTTTGAAGGATCTGGACTACCTGACCCTGTTGTCGGGTGGGTATATCGGAGTTACGACCGCCATCAATTTTGTTGAGTTCATCCGCAAGGAGTATAAGGTCTTTTCTCCCGAGGACATCCTCGACAAATGGGATCGGGAGATGGCTGAGGACTTCTCCAAGTCACATCCGGCTGAGGTAGCTTTCTATACCAAGGAGTTGGTGAAGTACATCTCCAAGGAGAAGGTGAAGCTTACCAAGAAGCAGCAGGTGAATCTGACGGCCTTCCTGAAAGCTATTCCCAAGGAGAGTGCCTCGGGATTCTGGTCGCACTTCTCTACGCAGTGCCGGGAACAGGCTACGCAGTGGTATAAGGATAAAGAAGTCTCTGAGTACATTACAGCTCTTATCTTCAAGTCCGAGGCCCTCAAATAGGAGGATATTCATGGAGTATGTCTTGGTGCGGACGAATACGGCAGGCGTCTTCGCGGGGTATCTGGTGTCGAAGAATGGGTCCGAGGTAGTTCTCAATGACGTTCGGCGTATCTGGTATTGGAAGGGGGCGGCTTCGCTCTCTCAGCTTGCGGTGGATGGGACTTCCGCTCCCAATGAGTGCAAGTTCCCCTGCACTGTGCCGAAGATCACTCTTACTGAAGTCATAGAGATACTTTCTGTGACTGACAAGGCGAAGAAGTCCATCGAAGATGTCCCTGTCTGGAAGGCTTAGTTCCTTATGGAGGGACTGGTAATGACCAGCCCTCCACACTCTTCCCACTGAGGAAATACCTTGAAACAAAACTCCGATGAAGGGCATGGGTCCGGGGACGGGGACGGGCGTGGGCATGGGTCCGGATATGGGGACGGGTCCGGGGACGGGTCCGGGGACGGGTCCGGGAACGGGTCCGGGGATGGAGACGGTAAAATTGAGATCCTGATCATAGATCAGAACATGGACTGTCTGCCTCTGATACTCGGAGCTATCGTGACTGAGGAAGGACAACAGTACCTGGAAAAGATACTCAGAGGAAGGGATCAACATGAAAGAATACACTCCAGACAAAAGGTTGAGTCCTGCGGAATTGTCCCAGGAACAGAAGAGATTTGACTGGCTAATCAGCCTCTTCATCATCCGGTTCAAGTTCGTACACCAGATACTCGGTATGATGAATAAAGTAATGTGCTATAAAATAGAAACCATGAGCGTCCGAGTAATCGACGGTGCCCACTTTGAACTCCGATGGAACCCTGTGTTCTTCTGGTCCATGTCAGATGAAGAAGCCTCATTCGTCCTCTACCACGAAGTAATGCACCTGGTCCTGCATCACTGCACAACCAGAAAGTTTGACCTCCACAGCATCGGCAACGACGCTTCAGACGCAGCCATCAACGAAATTGTTCCCATAGAGAAAGGACGCATCGAGTTCCCAACCCTGAAGGGGAAGCCGTGTGGAATCTCTGTAGCGGAACTGAAGAAGCAGAAGGAGTTCAAAGACCTTAAGGAACGCGATACCTCCGAGTACTACTATGAACAGTTCAAGAAGAACGCCAAGACCATTAAAATAGGACGTATCGGTAAGGGCGACGGTAAGAACGATAAGCAGCCTACCAGTCTGGATGACCACGGCGGTTGGAAAGAAGACGAAGTAGCCGATGAGCGTGTCCGTGCAGCCGTCCTGGAGATAGACCGCAACGACCTGTGGGGGACGGTCTCCGAGACCATGAAGGAGACCATTAGAGCGGCCCAGGTACGACGAGTGAATTGGAAGAATCGTATCCGTCAGTTTGCCGGCAATCACATCTGGCCCACCAGAGAGTCCACTCGTAAGCGTCCCAACCGACGTACCGGATGGATGTTCTCAGGGTCAAAGCGTTTGCATGTGGACAAACTTCTGGTGGCTGTAGACACGTCTGGATCTACCAGAGAGATGCTGGATACCTTCCTCGGTACAATCAACACGATGGTAGATCATTTCCCCATCGACATCATGCAGTGTGATGCAGCCAAAGTCGCAGGTCCTGTGCCCTTCGAGCAACGTAAGTCTGTCCTTGAGTTCAAGGGTCTGGGTGGTACCTGCTTCCAGCCCATCATTGATGAGATTACCAAGGGGCACTATAAGGCGGCCGTCATTCTTACGGACGGAGAAGGCCCCGTGCCTACCAGACCGAAGTCGAATGTCCTGTGGGTTCTGCCGGAGGGCCATAAGCCTCCAGTAGACTGGGGACAGCGTGTCACTATCACCCGATACTGAGGAGGAAGAACTTGAAAAAGAATAGCGCACAGTCCGCAGAGGCCCTCATCAAGGCAAAGTTTGCCCGGCTCAAGAAGATTCAGACCGAGCTTACCAAGCTGAAGGCCCTGTACGTAGAGCATGACCAGCTCCTGACAGAGCTACTGCCTCTGTTCATCACAGTGACTCCGGGGAACTTCATCATCGCCCGTGAGTACACAGTGGGGGCAGAGAAGCATAAGCTCTCCCCATTCTTCTGGGATGAGAAGAAGAACGCGGTGCTGTCCAAGGTCTGGAAGTCCACTGCATTCCAGACGGCCATCATCGAGTAGTGGTTGAGGGCGGAGATAAAAAATGTGGTTACGGGCTCCCTCCACTCGGTTGCCTCCCTCATGGGGCCGCCTAGACTTAAAACCCGTTCTCCGCCCTCCTCTTTTACCAAGGAGTGACCTTCTATGGGACAGTATTTCCTTCCTGTTAATCTGACGAAGAAGCAGTACCTCCACCCCCATCACATGGGAGAAGGTTTGAAGTTCGGAGAGTTTCCCCACACAATATTGGGACTGACATACCTGCTCGCGGATGGAGAAGGTATGTCAGACGCGTTGGGTATCACAGGTAGTTGGGCCGGAGATCAGATCGTCATCATAGCGGACTATGCTGAAAAGAACAAGTACACGAAAGGAAGTCTTTATGAAGTGGTCAAGAAGGATTACGAGAACATATCCCATGAAGTCTTGTTCATACTAGCAGTGAATAATGAAATAAAGACACCACTTATGGAGGAGGGCGATGACATCCTCCAAGACATCATAGCTCTGCATGATGCACTTCCAAACGGTGTTGTATCCCTCCCTACTACCATTCCTCTCCTGCAAATGAAGACCGACGCCGGGAAACGCATCCTTGAGAAACTCTTGATGAGGATAAAGCTCAACACCTAGGAAGACTTCAAACTATGAGGCTCGTTATATCATGAGAACCTACTCCGATGAAGAACTAAGAGTATGGGGTTGTAATGAGCACGGCTTTAGTCAAAAATTAGGTGTATACGTATGGAATACAGCAGCCTACTGTGTCTCGGAGGACTTCAGACAATGCTATGTCTGGACACCTGACCAGTATAAACAACTCGCAGATAGCTCCTGCGTTCTAAAATACGAAGCCCTTCAACATTACGATCTATCCAAATGCATCTCCTTCTATAAGTTCAAGCATGATCTCATAATTCGTGATCGATATCGCTGGGTATGCAATGCTACTGTCTATGACCACGGATTTACCCAGAAGTCTTTCGTTCTCATGTATCAAATGGTCCCGGAAGCTCTAGCCTACTTCATAAATGAAAAAGAAACGGAACACCAGCTCATAGTAGAATGGAGACTCCGAAATGCGGTACGAACTCCTTGACCATACCATCCGCCAGATCATCCACCCCAACTACCATCCCCAAGACGTGACCCATAACGTCTATGAGGACATCTATTACGACGGTCCGTCCTATGCCCGTGGCCGTAATGGTGGAATCAATACCTCCGGCCTATCCGTCCAATCATTCAACGGTAACGTGTCCCTTCGCGTCATCACTTCAAAAGGTACTACCAGCCCCAGCGTCGAGATAGACATCCCTGAGACAGCCTGGTTCGGACACGCCCTACATACCCTACTGGATATGCATGACAAACAAGGCACACTTCCCACCCTCCTGGGACTGCATCCCCTCATCGACCTGATCCTCGAACAAAGGATGAAACAATGACCAAACCCATTACTAAGGTATGGACATTCCCATCCGGCTCATCACCTGGTAAGACCTACGAGACCCTTCAATACAACGACGGCACCACTTCCTGCGCCTGCCCCGGATGGACACGGCGTGTGGCAGCCGATGGTACACGGTCCTGTAAGCATACCAGACTGATAGACATGGGCCGAGCCGACTATGTGTGTGTAGCCTCGAAGGATTACCAGGCCGTTAAGCCGTCTGGATCAACTCCGGCCAAGCCCAAACTGTCTGGATCAATTCCGGCGGCGGCCGTAAAGCCCCAGCCGAAAATAGAAGAGCCGGTCCTCAAGCCTATTGTCCGTAAGATTTCCTGGAGGTAATACCAATGACCCTCGAAGGCATCGTCGGTAAAGGATACCTTGAACTGTTGAAACTCGCAGGCTATGAGTTCGATTTCATAATCACCTCTAAAGAAGAAGCGGACAAAAATGACGTTTGTCCCTCCATGGACTTTACTGATGATGTCTATGTTCGGTTCTACACAAGCGCGGACATCGAGGAGATGCTCCTGCCAGAAGACCTGATACACGGTCTGGAAAAGACCCAGCTTGCATTGCTCATCAATAATTCAGACCCCGAGATACGGGAACTGGTGGAGGAGCGAGCCCGTGAATAAACAAGGCGTACGCTAAATCCTATGGTATCCTTAAAGCCTTCAATAAAGAATCTGCACGGTTCCTGATCGTAGCGTCTTCAAATACACACTACGGTCGCATTATTCCATTACGCACAACTCAGCGTACTAATATCAACTCCTTCAACTACAGCGACGACGATTATGGTCGTCCCGGCCTTCAAGGTAACATCTACCGAGCCCAAAAATCCGATGTAGCCCTGATGATGACCATGCCCTTCGTAGCTCAAGAACTCGACACCATCCTACAGGGCAAACGCAAAGCCCTGATGGATTGAAAGAGGACACATGACGAAACCTAAGTGCATCGTCTGCGGGCGTAGGCTGGCACATCCAATCAAGTTCCCAGCGGGCAGTGTGAATGTCTGTACCGATAACGACTGCCTGAAAGAACTGAATTACAAACTCAACAGCGGAAGCGTCCCCGTTGTATGGTTCAGTCTAGAAGACCTCGAAGATAAAGCCTGTAAGGAACTCTTAGACCGAGCGAAAAAGAATCCCAAAACAGTACGTGACCTCGCAACAACCGTATCCGATTACCTCTGGAACGACAACAGTATGGGAGACATGTTCCACGAAGCCTGTGACTACGTAGCCACGGGATTGGAAGAAGATTTCGTAACCAATGCCCCCGCTACAGAACTCCCACTGTTCATGGAACAACTCGTAACAGATGAAGCCATCAAAGCTCTAGAAACCCGTCTGGGGAAAACATGACCTACTTCTACTCCAATCGTCCCATCCTCATCCCGGCAGACTCCAAGAACCCCCTTAACCCAACTCCAGACTACCTGAATGAACTCCAAGCCAGCGGTAAGTACCTCGCGGAACAAAAGTGGAACGGTGACAACACCCTCATCTTCACCGACCGACCCACCGAGTTCTGGAACCGTACCAAGTCCCGACTCAAGTACACACCACCCCCAGAGATGGTCGAGGAACTCCGCAAGTGGCCCAAAGGATGCCTCATCAACGCTGAGCTGGTAGACCACCACACTACCACGGTCAAGAACAAGCTCATCGTCCACTGCATCATGTCCTACAAGAACAAACCCCTCCTGGGTAAGACCTGGGGCGACTCCAGACACATCCTTGAAACCATGCCTACAGGTAACCAGGTCATCGTGTCTCCTGTCTGGACCACCGGGTTCTGGGACCTGTACCAGGCCGCTGATGGTAAGGTCATTGAAGGTATCATCCTGAAGGACCCCAAAGGGAAGTTAGTATTTTCAACTACCCCGCTTGCGGATGTAAGCTACATGCTGAAGGTTCGTAAGTCTTGTAAGAAGTATCCCTTCTAAGGAGATTTTATCATGGTGTGTGAAAAGATAAAGATGGGGAGACTGATCAAGAATTACAAATATTTCAAGCTGAATCTTCCTTCCACCATTGATGAATACCGTTTCGGCAACGGCGAGGGCGTTTGGGCTGTCGCTGCTTCAGCTTCTGACAACAAGCTCGCCCGAGATGATAGTGTAAACAAACAGTTCGAGGCATACCTGTGTAACGATTCTGTGTACTACCCCCACATGCCGTTTGGTTCCCGCGTCCTGGGTGAAACCCGTGGAGGATGTCGTCCCGTAGCAGTGTGGGATGACCTGCAGGACACCAAAAATGCTCCGGCCTGCAGAATGTCCATCCTCAATAAAATCATCAAGAGAAAGAGGAGGAACTCCGATGAGTGAACCCATAGGTATGTCCATCACCATCGGTGGAATACTTAAAGCATCCAAGATTGAAGAGTTCCTAAACGTCATCCAAGACATCAGTGACATCTCCGAAGGCCCTACAACTGAAACTGATCTCCGCAAGGCCGTAGGAAATCCCATTACCTGGAACGGTATCTCACACTACGGTATCTGTGATGCCGTGTTCGCATTCTGCGAGAATAATAAACTCTCCTACCAACATCACTGTGAAGCCAAGTATGAGTACGACGCAAGCACATCCTTCTGGAGACCAGGCATGAAGGAAGCCAGAGCCATGGCCTCCAACGCCAACGCTGATACCCTGGTCAGAGTCGAGGCCCTCAAACCTATCTGTGACCTGCTCTTCAGTCTGGCAGAACAAGGCAAGACCGCCCTGCCCCTGTTCCTGAATCAGGATAACCTCACAGAACTGGTAGAACTGGGGAGCAGAAACTACAAGGCCATGCTCAAACGTATAAAGAAAACTCTCAACGACCTCCTGCCAACGGTAGAGTCCATACCCAACTTCATCATCAAGGAGAAGGCATGACCCTCCAAGACCTCATAGCCATCGCTAATGAAGCCTACCCCGATGACATGATAGCCCTAAACTTCAATCCATACACCTGCACAGTTAGACGGCCCAAAGGAGATCACCTGGCCCACTTCATCGTCCGAGAACTCATCTCAACCTTCGAGGAAGGCCTCGCTACATCCATACAACTCACAAAAGCCATCCGAGCTGTCCATACTGCTGCAGGTGAAATTGAATCCGTGGAGAAACATCTCCAGTATGCCCTGTCAATGCTGGACATCCCCAATAATGAAGTAGCCCTGCATCTTACTTCCGAATCCGAGCCCATCAATAAACTTTTGGAGAACAGACTAAAGGAAACTTCATCTGCCCACATAACTGAAAGGATTACACACCCATGAAATACACCGTCATCGGTTACTTCCTGGACAACAATCAAGTCTGGATAGAACACGTCCTGGCCAATGACTGGAAGGACGCCTTCCGCCAAGCCCTCAAACAGATCAAAGTCACGTCAGAACAGCCTGCCGATAACATCGTCATAGTCGAAGTCTTCAACGGCCATCACAAAGGTCAGTCCGAACACGAAACCACTTGCCTCGCCAGCAACTTCCCCAAGGAGACCAGATGAAAACCAAAACCCTCAAGCTTGAAGTATCATCCCTGGCAGACGGACCCGCCACAGCCCGTGTCTCCCTCAACGTATACATCGCCAAACGAATACGGAAGCTCGCAGCAGCCTGTCGAAAGCTGCACGTGACCTACATCTCAGAATGGAACTACGCACTTACCTGGGGATCTAAGACCGATACAGACATCGCCGGGGAACCTTGGCGTGTCGAATGCTGCCTGCTCGTGGTCAGTGATACCGACTTCCATTGGACAGGTATCATCAAGCACTCCGATGTACTCCTGGAAACAGAAACCATCCCCCTCAAGAAAATCTGCGGACTCTACTGAGCACGGGTGTATAATACATACATACACATAAATCGCACACAGGACAACAACCCACAAAGGAGTCCTTCCCATGAGCAAGTTCGACAAGATTGCCAAGCCCGCGTCCGAGACATCCAAGACTGCTGCCAAGGTAACCGCCTCCGTCACCGAAGAGATCAAGGCCGCGGTGGATGCCGTCATCGCCAAGAAGGCCGAGGTCAAACGTCTGGAAGCAGAACTCAAGGGCAATGAGACCGCCGTCATCGACCACGTACTCCCTCAGTACGATAACCAGGCCCGCACCGGATCCTTCACCAAGAGTCTGGTAGTACCGGGGAATGTCGGCACCCTAACCGCCGTATGGTCAGACGCCTTCTCCATTCCCCAGGAACCCGAGGTCCAGGCCGAGATCAAGAAGCTGGTAGGGACCAAGAGGTTCGAGGAGTTCTTCGACACCAAACAGACCATCACCATCAAGGCGGATGTCCTGGAAGATGAGAAGCTCCTCAACCAGATAGCCGACGCCTGCACCAAGGCCGGTCTGGACATCGGAGCCCTCTTCGACGTCACAGATAAGCTCACTGCCAAGGACGACCTGGACCGCAAACAGTTCGACCTCGACGCAGCCAAGCTCGCTACCTTCCGTGCCCTGGTCCGTCAGAAGAAGCCCGCCCTGAAGTAAGGACTTGACGGGCCGGCCCAGCAGTAGTATATTAAAGACGTAGGGTCGGTCCGAGTGTTGTGTGACAGAAAAGGCCCCCGGAGGAGCTATAAAGCATACCACCGGGGGCCTTCTGTTTCTAACCCAACATAGCTTACTACGCTTTACTCCGCTCCACGATAGATTTGAATACTTCCCACAAAGAACCTGAAGGATGACTTTTACGCACATCACGCTCTATGCCTGATGCATAAGTATGGGCCTTATCATAGGTCCATCCCTCTTCCTTCATCTTCATCATCTCAAGATACTCATGAAGCATGGTGGGTAATATCTCACTGGAAGCCATGCCCTTCTCTATCCACACTTCATGCTCAGGGACGAAACGATACGTTGCAGGATTCCCTCCCTCCGTGAAGTCTAAAAAGACTTCATCACGGATGACCTTCCCATCAACAAGCCAAAACGTATATCCATCATATTCTCCAAGCCGCTTCTGATGTATCCGCTTGAGCATCTCAGCATTGATACCAGGATGCTTCTGGTACTTCAACTGCTGCTCAGCATCCGACGCAATTACCCGTATAATAGATACTACACAGTGTTTCATGTCTTGAAGTTCTCTATTAGAAGATTATCACTATGAAACAAAACTCCAATAACGGATACGGATCTGGGTCCGGGTACGGGTCCGGGTCCGGGTACGGGTCCAGGTACGGGGACGGGTCCGGGTCCGGGCGTGGGTACGGGTCCGGATACGGGTGGGGGTCCGGGGACGGGTCCGGGTCCGGGAACGGGTCTAAGACAGAGATCCTGATCATAGATCAGAACAAGGACTGTTTACCACTCCTCATCGGAGCTATAGTGACCGAGGAAGGACAACAGTACCTTGAAACAAAACTCCGATAACGGATACGGGTCCGGGTACGGGTCCGGGTACGGGTACGATGATGGGTCCGGGTACGGGTACGGGTCTGGGTACGGGTCCGGGGACGGGGACGGGGACGGGTCCGGGCGTGGGTCCGGGCGTGGGTCCGGGTACGAATCCGGGTCCGGGGACGGGTCCGTGTCTAAGACAGAGATCCTGATCATAGATCAGAACATGGACTGTTTACCTCTGATACTCGGAGCTATCGTGACCGAGGAAGGACAACAGTACCTGGAAAAAATACTCAGAGGAAAGGACTACACCACATGAATATCCCCTTGTTCTGGGAAACTCGTAATAGCATCGGCGGACAATGGTTCAAAAAGTCCCGCACCATCCAACAAATCGAAGCCCGATACTTCGACCTCCAAAACTATCGTGATACCTTCATCAATACACACTACCAACCCCTCCGCAAATTACTCATGAATGCCACACCCTTCTGGGCCTCCAGAAAAGATGGCAAAATCCTGTACGAAAAGGCCGATACAAATTATCATTGGGTCTGGTTGAATGAAATGAACATCTCCGACGCTGAAGTCACCAAAATCCGTCTGGCAGCAAATAACCAGCTACCCATACTCATGGGAAAGATTACCACACCAGAAGGTAAGAAAGCCCTGGAAGAAAGACTCAGCGGAAAAACCAAACAACTCCGCAAGAACCAAGCCCTCGCAAACAAGGATGAATGGATAGACAAAAAACTCCGAAGAATCTATAACATCAAAAGCATCCTCGAATCCATCATCACCCACTACATCCAAGACCAGTACCACGACCAAACCGGAAAACATTACGGGGGATATGACAACAATGACCAAGCAATCAAAATCACCATCAACAACCGGGAGTATATGTATGGATCCTCTACAACTCAACACGGACTCCGATGCATCTACGGCCCCTTCCAACCCTGCATCACCCTCAAAGCCCGACCAGAACTCGTGGTCCCTACAAAACCTCGAAAAAGAAGCACAAAAAGATCGTGACATGACATCCTACGAACAAGGATATATGGACCCAACATGACTAAACTAAAACTATGGCTCGCCGGCAAATACATCTGCCCAGCCTGCAGTGGCCGCGGAGAACGCCTCAATAGCTACTCCACCACAACCTGCCCCGAATGCTGTGGGTCTGGCGTAACATCCCATTACTGGTCCCGATACGCCCTACCCATCAGAGTCTGGCTCGGCCTTTGGAACGCTTTCATCCTCTGGTGGAACTATATCCCTAGCACCCGTCTCTACTTCCTAAAAATGCGCATCCGATTCTGGTGGGGTATCAAAATCATACGAATTCGTAAGTACCTGGAACCAAAGGAGTTCTGAAATGTCTCAGAAGCGCCTTACCGTACACATCGACGATGACCTCGCCAGCTTCATCAGAGAAATGGCCCAGACCAACGGCATCTCCATCCAGAAGTACACCAACAACCTCCTGGACAAAGCCATCATCCAAGAGAAGGGTGTGGTGAGTCTCAGTCTGGCAAGTGAGATCATGGACAAGCGTCGTGCCATCGCTGATAAGGCTTTCGAGGACTACACCTTCGAGGGTGTCACGATCAACGACCATAATGGATGGTTGATCTCATCCTCCAACAGACCGTGGGGCAGTGAACTCACCCTCAGCAAGTCCGTGTACTATCATCTCCACGATGGTAATAGTTGGGGTCATCAGCGTGTGGGTACATTCACGGTGACCTTCACGGGGGAGTCTATGACCCCGACCATCAAAGGTGACCTTACGGACTAATCGTCCACGAAGACCTCGACACACTCCTGGAACAGAAGATGAAAGCATAAGTACCTGGAACCATAGGAGTTATATATGTTCCACAAACCCGACCTCGAAGTCTGTGCCCGAGTCCACAACCAACTCCTGTGTGGTGACCCCATCACAGACCTGGACCTCACCTTCGCTATAGAACACCTTCAGATCGTATGCAAGTACATTGAAGCTCTTAAGGAACGTAGATATGACCTGTTCCGGGCACGACTCCGGGAAGACCTGCAGGCCCTTGAAGGATACGCAGAAACCCGTAAGAGAACACAATGAAAAAACTCACATGCTGCGCTTGCTCTGGGTCTGGACACTACGACAACACAGGCTCTCCAAAATGCAGTGCCTGTAACGGCCTGGGTATCGAACGCGGACATATGCCATACCGCCTGTGGAAACGTGTAGCCGTTAAATACTACCACATAGACATTACAGCAATCGAAAGGGTCTACGAAAGGACCACCCATGACCTATAGCCCCCAGACCCTACTGTCCATAAACTCCAAGTGCGGTTGCAGTCTGGACCTACCCCTCAAAGGTCACTGCAGACCTACCCCCAACTGCGCCCACGACTGCTACGCACGCACCGGCAGACAATCCCTACCCGAAGCCCGTAAGAAACATCTCTTCGTATCTAAATACCTCAAAGGAAAGAACTTAACAATCCTGATCCACGAATGCAAGTCCCATACCTCAGTAAGACTCAACGGAAGTGGTGACCTCCTACCTACACACATCCCATCCCTCATCCGTCTGGCAGAAACCTGCCCCCATACCCAGTTCTGGGGCATGACCAGGAAACCCGAAATCGCTATCGCCACCAACGGAAAATGCCCAAACCTACACCTCCTGGTGACCGTAGATGCCTCCTCCCCTGCATCCACCTGGAAATACCAGGGTAAGATGTGCTACGGCCCTAAACGCCCAGGAGACATCGTACCAACAGACAAACGCATCATAACCGTCTTCCCACGGCATTTCGCCGGCCGAGTAGTCAATGGCGTAACAAAACATCCCAAAGACTGCAAAGCTGTCTGGCACGAAATCTCCGGATGCATAGATTGCGAACGCTGCTGGTCCTGGTAACAGGCATGGCAAGATACAAGGGAGAGACAATATGCCTTCAGACAAACGTGATGGTCGGGGTCGATGTGGTGTCTATAACTGGAGGGTTAAAGAGGGCAAGAAAGAAGTCTTCTCAAACCCTACCAAATTCGCTTGCAAGACATTCATCAATGAGAACAAAGACCGGAAGCTCAAACTAGTTCCACCTAACTACTAGAAGAATACCTGTAGGAACCTGGCTGAAATCTACCCAAGAAGGAATCCCATGACCTACCAACGTCTGACCGATGACATCAAAGCCAAGTTCATAGGTCTGGCCATAGACCTCTCCCCCGAAAACTTGTCCTGTGACGGTGAAGCCCCTGCCTCATACAGGCAGACCCGCTACAAAACTCTTATGGCTGAATGGAAGAGTCTGGAAAAGACCGTGGGCATGAAGGTCACTGAAGAGATGGTCTGGAAATGGGATACTACCAAAGGAGGAACCCTGTAATGAAACTCTACACGGTAATAAGTCCGAGTCTCGGTCCTGTGTCTCTCGTGGTGAAAGCCTATGACGCTGACCAAGCGTCCCAAATTGCACAGGATGTGATAGACGAGGGTCGGTTGACTACAGATTCAACATACACCCTCTACGTCACAGAACTCGTCCAGCCTGAGAACGATGGTCACGGATACTGCTATCCGTCTCTTACCACCACCTACACAGTGAAGAGGTAAGGATTATATGTCCAAAAGTATTCATCAATATCCTAATAGATTGTCCATCTACAAGGAAGTCATCGCCAAAGCCTTCGCCCACGGAGAAGACTCGGACCCCGACCATGAGATAGGCGATCTCCAAGATGTCCTCAAAGCTGCCCTCCGTCTCATGACCAAAGAACAACTCACCCTACTCAAGCCCTCCATCAATCGTATCTTCGAGGGCGAGGGCTGAGCCACAAAGCCCTGTCTGGAACTACTCTGGGGCCTCAGAAGGGGTACCCCCCTCGTTCTGAGGCCCTTTTCCTACCTCAAAAGCACGTTTTTCATAAACGTCTGCAATCATTAGAGTTAAATGGATTCCCAGTACCTAAGTCCGTGGAACGATTAGACTTAACTTTTCTTAGAAGTAAAGTTTAGTTAAGTCTAATATTTCGAGACGTTTACAAAAATTAGTCCTTACGAAATGCACGATCCCTCGACTTGACATGTGGCAATTTAATAATCTGTTAGGAATTAGGCGGTGGGAACTGGGACTCGGACGGGAAAAGAGATCAGGGCCATTGGAGAGTTCCGAGTTCCTGTGCCTATGTGGTAGGAAAATATTTCATGGGACCGGTCCGAGTTCCTATTCAGGGTTCTTTGGCAGGGTCCTAGTAGTGGCAAGGGTTCTGTCAGGTCAGAGGTAGTCCCTGGCAGTGGCATGGGTCAGGGTTCCTAGTCCCTGGCAGTGGCAAAGGGTCCTGGCAGGTTCCTATGTGGTAGGAAAATATTTCAAGGTTCTGATAGGGGTCAATGTTGTAGGCTGTATAATAGACATGGAGGGAGTGGTTATGGATTCGGTATTGGTATATGAGTTGGGGTCAGAGAGTATCAGGCAGATGCCTGAGAATTATTTGATAGCACATTTTAATGGTCATAGGTGGGTAAGTGAGCCGGACCTTGCAGCTAACAGGGATTTAGCGGTGAGGGTATATCTGGCTCTTTTTGATCATGGGATTAAGTACAACAGGGATGGTCTTTGTTTGTTGGGTAGGGTTACGCCTAATGTTTTGATGAAGGGGGATGGACATGTCCAAGAATCTTAGTCTCAACAGGCTTATTGAACTAGCCAACGAGGTTTATCCCGATAGTCTCATAGCACAGAACTACAACAGGAAGACGCAGAAGGCGACTTTAGGAGACCATGGGGACGGTCTGGCGAACTTTATAGTTCGGGAGTTGGTTGCTACCTTCGACCCGAGGTCAAGTGTCTTAGAGGCTTCACGGGTTTTATCGTTGGCATCTCGGCAGCTTGAGAGTGTTGCACAGCATCTATACAGGAGTTAGGGGTGTCTGGTATTTCTGAACAAAGGAGTCTATCGATGTCTAAGAGGAATCCGGTTTTTTTCAAGTACCGGGGCATTACCATTTATCGTACTTATCACGAACGGTACGATGACATCACCAATGAGTACTGGTACTCCACGTCTCCCACCAAACATGCTCGATACATGTTTGATGTTCGGGATATGGGTGGAGGCGATAGTCATAAGGGCACTATCAAGCGTGCTATCGACAATCACCGTCTCAATGACAGTTCTTTTCCGGTAGCTTTCCCCAAGAAGAAGAGTCCCGTATCCAGAGCGACTGTCACTGCCGTGGAACTCAATGCTATTCTCTGTGGGCTGCGTTTGGTGCAGCGTGACGGTTATCTCGGGGAGTTCGGGAAGGTCCGTGCCCTGACTGGAGCACAGATTGACGACCTCTGCGTGCGTCTGAATCTTACCAAGTCCATCAAGCTGGAGGGGTAATATGGATGAGCGTACTCGTGAGATGTGTGGGCCTCAGTATTCGTCGCGGTCTTGTGGGACCTGTGGACGTAAGCTTTCCAAGTCTGTGCGGAACAGTACGTGTGGGCTTGGAGAGGACTGTGGTTGTGATAGGGAATCGCTTACTTCGTGGACACCCAAACAAGGCATGCCACTTTCATAGACTTCAACAAGCGTACTGGAAAGCCTCTCTCCAAAGCTGTAGACGGTCAATTTGTATTGTGAAAGGAGTAACTCATGAACATCATCGACACTTGGGCCAAAAGAAATAAGTTGAAGGCTCGTGACCGACATCTCCTCATTGAAGCCTATCGTCGGTACAATAAGTTTGCAGTAAGAAATGACAGGGGTATTACTGAGGCTTGGTTGGGGCTTGGGACACAGGCTCAATACGGCAAGTCTCCCTACTTCAGGACACATAATGGGAAGGGGCTTCGTTCTCGATGTGACGGGTGGTGGGTCCTGACTGAGGCTGGGGTCAATGTCCTGGTGGACCTTATCAGGGTAATGCCTTGGAAAGAAGAGCACTCTCTCAAGATATTTACGACCTCCTCTATCTAAGGAGCTTCCCATGACTGGTATAGAGTTTTTGAAACCTGCATGTATCACTGTTCATGGATCCGAGACTGATGAAGAGGGTACTGAAGAACATTTCAAGGCTGGTGAAAAAGCTGATGCTGATATCTTCTCTGAAAACAGTGACGGCACGGTAGACCTGCAGTTCGGGGATGGTTCAGTAGCGTTTCACATATCCAGGGCGATCATTAAAGAGGTTTCTCTCTGATAGGAGGTTTTTATCATGGCTATCGTTAAGAAGATCACGACGGGTTTTGTCACACAGACTTTTGATACGGACACTAAGAAGTTCACTGGTCAGTCTTTTGTAGCGATTGCTGGCCGGGGTCCTGGAGGGGTTCAGGTAGTTTTCGAGGATGATCTTGGGGATTTGGTGTCTCCCATTACGGAGTGTCTTTCGTTTGATATGAAGCAGCCTGGGGAGATTACTCGTCAGGATGTTGAGGAGCAGCGGGAGCAGTGTCAGGAGGATTTGATGTGTGTATTGGATGGTGCAGGTGATCGGGTATTGGAGTTGGTGTGTCAGGTGATTGTGGATCGGTTCAACATACTTCTTACTAAGTTGGGGTAGGGGTATATGAGATTATCGCTGGGTATGGTGCGGATACTTAAGGATCGGTACAGTCCTCATGGGTGTAGGGATTATGGAGGTCGGTGGTATCCTATGGATGATGAGCGGCAGAAATGTTGTTCTGGTATACGGGAGCCATCGGGTCGGTATCCTTGGTCTTTGTGGTTGCATTGTATTTCGGGTAGTCATATACGGATGATGTATGGTCGGGATGATTTCGGGTATATCCATCCTGAGTTGGCGTGGGTGTTTGGGGTACTGGTATGTGGGCGTGAGGAGGTTGCGTTGAAGATTGGGGTGGATGGGTATGTGGACCGTATTATTGAGCAGCGTGTACGTGAGGGTTGGTAAATGTCTGGTGTGACCGGGTGCTGGTAGTTAAGCTACAAGTTTTGAGGTACTTATGGATTCATTGTTGTTGAAATCCAGTTTTGATGATGACGGGGATGGGTCTGGGATTGGTGTGGGGTCCGGGGACGGGTCCGGGTCAGGGAACGGGTCTGGGAGGTACTCCTGGAGGAATGATAGGGCGGACGGGTATGTGGACGGGGATGGGAGTGGGTCTGGGAATAAGTCCGGGGGGAGGGGGTACGAGGATGGGTCTGGGTGGGGTGGATATGGGGCTGAGGCCCGTGCTGATGTGGAGATCATGATTATAGATCAGAACAAGGACTGCTTACCACTTCTACTCGGAGCTATTGTGACTGCGGAAGGACGTAAGTATCTTGAAACCAAATTTCTTCGGTGATTACGGTTGTCGGGCAGGGGATGGGTCTGGGATTGGGGTGGGGTACGGTTGGCAGGACGGGTCAGGGAGTGGGTCCGAGGGTGGGATTTCCTGGAACGGGTACGGGCGTGGGTCCGGGTCTGGGTACGGGTACAAGAGCGGGGACGGGGACGGGTCTGGGGATGTGTACGGTGACGGGACCGGTGACGGGACCGGTGATGGGTCCGGGTCCTTGGACAGGTCCGGGGATGATACGGAGGTTATGATTATAGATCAGAACATGGACTGTTTACCCCTTCTCATAGGTGCTATCCTGACTGATGGAGGACTACAGTATCTTGAAACCAAACTCAGATGAAGGGTACGGGTCTGGATACGGGTACGGGCATGGGTCCAGGTCCGGGGACGGGTCCGGGGAAGATCGGAAGAGCGTCGTGTAGGGAAAGAGTGTAG
>OFNC01000006.1_pt1 | contig 44091 bp, 89 predicted proteins | sample 1541971 | NCBI WGS metagenome assembly OFNC01 (sample SAMN04958489, study PRJEB24370) | sediment metagenome | isolation source: lake sediment | place: USA: Lake Hill lake, St. Paul Island, Alaska | collected 2013 | reverse complement strand
CTTCTTAAATAAATTCCGTTCCCTCACTTGTATTTTCACTATATATGTAAATGAAAATGATTACGATACGATTGCTTAACATGTTAAATAAATTCCGTTCCCTCACCTATGCTTTCACTATATATGTAAATGAAAATGATCACGATACGATTGTTTAACATGTTAAGTAAATCCCGTTCCCTCACCTATGTTTTCACTATCTGTATAATACGGTTCAATGCACACTACACACTACACAAGGGGGTCAGTATGTTAGTACCTGTTCAAATCGGCGAACGTACAATGATGATGACAATGGAGCAAGCTATCAATGTACATAACCGGAAAATCGCTTTGCAAGTCAAGTCGGACCGCATCAGTCGGGAACTACGTCAGGGCCGAATGTTACCGTCATGCCGGACAAATCAATTCGCAGGCTGGATTGACACCACTTCCCGAGTGAACCACCTTCATACATCAGACCGGGTCCTGGTCGGGGCCGTGGCTAAGCTCTCACGTCAGTCAGACCATAATCCGCATGACTACGAATCCTCGGACGGGATCCTACGACCCATCCTTGCATAAACAGGTCGAACCGGCCCGGGCAGGGGCCGGTCGACGGGTAAAACTATCCTGATGACCATTTCGGGCCAACGTGTCGAATGACATGACCGGCCCTTCACTTTAATAGCCCTGAACAGGGGCGGGAGGTTCTCATGCATTACACCACCATCCACACGAACCGTGACACGACCGAATCCCGGTTCGATGCCTTGATCCAGGCCGGACGTCAGGCCGTGGCCATGCTCGCCAAGGCCGAAGCCGAGACGAAGGCCCAGGCCCGAATCGACAAGCAGGCCGCGATCGATGATGCTCACAGGGTCAAGACGATGAATCAGGACGCCGAAGTGCTCCTGGACTTGTTGGACCATACCTTCATCACCGACCCTCAGTCGGCCAAATGGGATCCGCGGTACGGTGTCGAGATCGTGAAACGGGCCCAGACCAGGGCCTGGATCCTGGCCGCGAAGAAGGCTGATGGAGACTCGTCGGGTTACGACGGCGCCTGCCAGACCCTGAAATGGGCCTGGTCGAGCCCGACGGCCATGAAGGAAGCCATTGAGCTTCTGGCCGCGTAAGGAGACCGAACGGGCCCCGGCTGGGGCCCGGCAGTCATGACCATATCGGTCGTGACCGTAGCGAGCTGCAATGATGCCCGCCATATAGCCCCACGAACGGGGATAAGGAGGTCTTATGTACGATGAGATCATTGGCGAGGCCCACTTCTGTGGGAAGTATTACCTCGTCATACAGACGGGTCAGGGAACGATCTATCTGAAGCCCGATCCGTCCAAGTAATCGTCCGGGTCCTACGTATGGACCCACTCCTTTAATCCAAGGGAGGATCTATGACGACAGCCAAGATACCGGCATTGCCGGAAGTGACGATCAGTGATGGCCCGATGGCCGCCTTGGCCGACACAATGGTCGATCTCAAGGCCCAGATCGGGGAACTTGAAACCCGGATTAAGACCGCAAAAGAAGAGCTGGCGGAACGGGCGTCAGCACATCGCTCATCCTTAGCGGACAAGGATGACTATATCGGCATGATCCGTCTGACCGGAAAACAGGTCCCGGTCCGGGTCGAGTTCCGTACGAACAAGTCCAAGGCCGCTTTGGACCTGGATCAGGCCCAGGTTCTGGATGAGCTTTATGGGGCATCACGGATGCTTCTCTGGGAGAAGGCCATGGTTATTACCGGAGTGACTGATCCGGCCCAGCTCATTACCGACCTGACCGCGGCCGGTCTGAATCCCTATGAGTACCTGAACGTGTCCGTGAAACCGGGCATGGAGAGAATTGTGGCCGACAAGTCCAAGACTGTGGTTGTGTTCGAGGCTTTCACACCGGTGAAGGGTTGTCTGAACACAGTCAGAGACATCATTCATACCTGGTCGACGGCGGCCAAGGATTATTTTAGAGCCTATACTGCCCAGGCTCTGGAGCCATATATCACCACTGGTACAGCTACCAAGAAAGGAGCATAGGAATGGATTACGTGTACTTAAAATTCATAGGACTCGGTTTAATATTTGGGGGTGTGCTCCTGGTATTTTTGTTTGAGCTTGTCCAGTCGGTCATTCGTTGGATCAAGACGATGGACACACTTCCAGTCTCAGTCAAGCAGAACCTTTTAAAGGTCATATTTTTACCATGGAGGTAGCCGATGAAGTCTGCCTATTCAAACGTTCCTGGTCTCAACGTCGATAAGATGATTGAGTCCCAGGTCCGCCTTTGGGAACTCACCAAGGCCCAGGACCGGGCCTTGGTAGTGGAACCTAAGGTGCAGCCTGAAGATACGGTTGAGACGCCGGATGCAATAGATCCGGACATCCCGCTCGGGATCTGATCTTGATGGGTGCGGTCTAACTTCAGGCCGCACCTAATCTTCCACTTAAACTGTAACTCCAACCTGGGAGGCAACTATGAGTCTTAGCTACAGGGAACCAGTTTATACGTGCGGATATGGAACTAAGGATCGTGCACTCCAGAAGCGTCTTGCTAATCGTACTATACGTCGACTGCCTGTAACCACTTATATTGCTGATGGGAATTCCTATCGCAAGTACTTCCCCCAGTGGGATATCTGTGATTACAAGTTCTATACCCGCCCGGACGTGATCCGGGTTGATGGCCTCCGGGTCTTGGTCATCGATACCAAGCCCTACAGGAAGTGACCCATGGAACAACTCTACCGCGGATATAAGATTGTTAATCTCGGAGCCCTGACCATGGTCGTGGACCCGTCTGATGGGAAAGACGTCAAGATCATGTCCAGTCGGGACGGGTGCCTTAATTGGATTGATGACCAGTACGGGGACCGATTATCCTGTCGGGAGTCCTACATTGAACGAACCAGGCCCCGGGCCATAGCTCTGGGTGCTGGCCGGCCTGACCGGGATAAGGTGATCGGGCATGACGACATGGTGGATCTGAAGATCGCCTTGGAGTCTGGTTCGGTCGATCTGTTTCTTCAACACGTATAAGGGGGGTGGTATGGGTGTTTTGTTATACCCGGAGGGGTTAACTGGTGAACAGATGGAGCAGTTGGCTGGAGTTCCGGCTGGGACCTGGGACCGTCTTCTTGCTCATGAGGCTATTATGCCAAGGAATCACAACAGTTCTAAGATGGGCACCTGGCATGAAGTTTTGGTTCATGATCCTCAGATGATGGCTCTGTATCATTTCAAGCTATTTGGGTTCGGGAAGTTGACCCGAGAGGCTTTAAATATCCTGGGGAGTATGGGTGTTGATAAAAGTTGTGGTCATACGAGCGAGTATGACCGGGTTCAGGTCTTGCTCCGGGCCCAGGGTATTAAGTCTGACGTTATCAAATCCGTGTCATGGTCTTAACCTGGTATGAATATTAATAGGAGGGATAGTATGGCGAAGCTCAATGATAATGGAACGTATGAGGATCCGGGTATTGAGGCGGGGCATCGTCCGTTGACCCAGGAAGGTATCTGTGAAGATTGTAACCGGCCTGTCACGGTCAGGGACGGTCGAGAGTACGGGCATCACCCTGTTTGCTAAGGAGGGAACTTATGGCTATTCTTCATCTGTATCCAGTTGTATATTCGAAAGCGAGAACAATCGGAGAGGCTAAGAAAAATCTCAAAGCCTATCCGGAACAGGGTGTAAACTGCCCTCAGGCGTTTAAGTATTCCATGGAATTTTATATGACTCCTGGGGGGCCGGTCGGGACCCTTTCAGAATATGAAGCTGATACGTTTATCATTCATTACGGCGGGAAGGCGGTTTCTGATCTTCTGTACGTCAAAAAGGTCGGTAATAAGTTTATTTCCTGCTCAAAAATCTAAAGGGGGGTATAACCATGTCGAGACTTATCATTGAACCGAAGCGTATGCCGAATACGATACCATGCCCGGAGTGCGGGAACAAGATGGACTGGATCTCTGTTGAGTTGGGGTATAGCTGCAGGACTGATAGTTGTCCGATGCAGGTTGAGACCATAACCGATCTTCCGGTCACCAACCTATGACCGAGCCTGAAATTGTTGAGGCCAAGAAGGTGATTGATGGTATGTCTCAATATGAAATGGCATCGCTCTGGAGATTTGCTCCATCTGGTCATCCTTACTTTGATTCTACCAACGGGGATCTGGCCAAGTACTTCTCTGATAAGTTTAAAGAGAGGGGTGGCTTTACCCCTGAGATATCCAAATCCTTAGGTTGGAATCGTTAACCCGTGGAGGTACCCATTGAACATTGAACTGTCTGATAAGACCGCGGCGTTCCTGACCGAGCTCGTACGCCGGCTTGATACCCAGAGCAATCATGGCACGGCCGACCCTTACTACTATACGGTTCGATGTACCAAGGATCGGGCAGTGCCCCATGGATGTGGTGATGGTGAGGATCATTATCATTATGATGGGACAACCTTCACCGAAGAGGAACTTAAGAACTTCTGTGAAGAGAATGATGAGAACTTTGAGACCATGAAGGACCGGTGTGACAAGTTCAGTATGGAAGAGGTTGATGAGTATGAGAATGTGTTCCTCACGGAAGAGGGATATAACGAGCATATGAAACTGAACAGTCACAACTATCGGCACTGGAAGAGATATCAGTTCTATGTCCTGCATGCCTTCCGTAATCCGGAAGTGGCTGGATTGATTGAAGCCATCAAAGAGATTGGTCAACAATTGAAGGGGGTATCCATTGAAACTCATTAAGCGGATCCATAAATGGATTGTCAAACAGACCGCGGCATAACCCGTTAATCCGGAGGTCCCAAATGAATATGAGGTCATTGGAAGATCAGGCACTGAAACTATTAGAAGCTCCTCAGCCGGTCGACCTGGAACATCTCGGACTGCCGGCACTCCAGACCCTGGTCTATTATACGTTCTGGAAGGACGGTCTGAGCTGGGAAGAGGTGCTCAAGATGTCTGAAGATACGTTCTGGCAGAATCGCTATCACTGCGTTGGCTATCTGAAAATCATGCTGGAAGAGGTGTTCCCCCTGACTAAACTAATAGGAAGCACTACTCATCAGTTCCAGTTGGAAAAGCTTTAAATTAAGCCGATTTGTCGGTATAATAGGAGTATAGAGTTCATGATCTGGACTCTTCGTTATATTGCCACCAACTCTTAAGGAGTTAAATCCAATGTCCGATTACAATCCAATCTTTAAAGACGGTATCCTGATCGACATCTTCGTGTCCTTCTGGACAGCCTCCAAGAAACTCCGACCCGAAGACATGGGCCTGAAAGCCGAAGACGTGGCCCAAGCCTACAAGCTGGGTAAGAAAATGCTCATCCCTGCCAATATTATCCAGGCATTCCGGGCCATCGAGACCCGGGCCCGCCGGCTACATGCGGAAGCATCCTTTGAGTTCCCTGTGGGCAGATCAAGGTTCGTGCCCAAGAACCAAGTCGTGAAGCTGATCAAGGCCCTCATGGAATGCCGGGATAAGTACATGACCCTGGTCGAGGACCTGGTTGCGAACTACGACAAGTATCGGCAAGAGATGCTGCCCATGTACCAGGAAGCTGCAGAAATCGCCTACGCCAGGCAGCTCCCGGCCACCCGGGAGTTCGGTCTGGAGTATGACCCCGTGAAGGAGAAAGCTGACTTCATTAAGGGGTTCATGGACCGGGTAGCAACCTATTACCCGCCGGCTGAAGAGCTCAGGGGACACTTTTCCCTGACCTGGGACATGTATCAGACGGCCATGCCCGAGATGGTGGAGATTGAAGCGGATAAGATTATCAAGAAGGAAGCTGAGCTCGAGATCTTCAAGAAGGAATGCCGGGAACGGACTCAGAAGAAGGTTGATGCTTTCGCAGAGGACGTGGTCAAGGTACTCCGTAGTGAGACTGTGGAGATCTGTGACCGCATTGCTACCAACCTCAAGGAAGGTAAAGTCATTAAGGGTAAGACCTTACACTCCTTGAAAGACTTCATTGACCGGTTCCAGGAACTGAACTTCGTGGGTGACTTCAACATACAGAACCAGCTCCAGAGCCTGCGTGAGAAGGTCTTGGATGCTTACCCCGCTGACACCATAGCCGATGACATGAACATTCAGGAGGAGCTCAAGCGGCGCCTGGGTAAGATCGTTGAGGATGCTTCGAGCATTACTGACATCAATTCCATTACCGGGGAGTATCGCCGAAAGATCCAGTGGAACGCTTAAGGGGGTAAAAAATGCGTAGCTATTGTATAACTCATCTCGTTAAGATACGGGATATAGTAGAAGCGGAGAATGAAGATCAAGCCATAAAAAGATTTAGGGCTATACATCCTGCCGCTTTAGATAAGGAAGCAAAACTTCTGGAAATAACCCAGCCCGGCGTCATCCGGGTTGGTGGTCTCCGGGTCTTAGTCATCGAGGACAAACCCTGTAAATAAATTTTTACTGGGAGTTATAGGCATGCAAACGCAAGATATCATGAATATTATTTGTGAGGCTCATCAGAATGGTCAAACATTTTCTGGTTGCAAGCATCCATCATGGTCGGAGGCGTTTGCATACTGGAAATCGGTGGAAGAAAAATTTAAATCCATCAACAGTGCTATGGTGCCATGCGATAAAGTGATTGAGATTTTACGCTGGCATGGTCCTGCTTCAAGTAAACTGTGTCGTTTAGAAGCATTGGTGGCACAGCACTAGTAGCGCTGTTGGCTCATTGCGTAGACGTAGTCATCGGGAAATCCCAGGCCTGAATGGGTCTGGGGCATTTCATCACCCTTTTTAAGGAGCAGTATCATGCGTAACGTGGACATGAAGATCGAAGGCACCATCCTGACAATCAAAGTTGACCTGTCCAAGCCCGGCGAAGTCTCCTCATCCGGCAAGTCCCTGGTCATTGGCACGACCGAGGGTAATGTCTCGGTCCCCGACCGGGCCGAGGTCAAGGTTGGCTTGAACGTCTATACCAAGAAGGCCTAACGTCATAGCCCTGTCCCTTGCCCGGGGTGGGGCATTACTTTTTAACTTGGAAGGAGTATTCCATGTCGAAATCAAAGGTTACCAAGGCCGAGGCCCAACGGGAGCTGATTGCAATCCTGAACTCCTGTGTTGAAGGATACACGGGGGAATGGGATCCGACCGGGGAAGGTCAGGGCGGGTTTGTCTCTATGTATGAAGGTCTGGTAAAGATTGCCCAGGCTTATAAGATCAACATCAAACAAGCGAGGGCCATATGAGTAAGGTTGTAATCATTGTTAGCGGTGGTCTGGTTCAGTCTGTAATGACTGATTCAGACTCGGTTGATGTCCTGGTCCTGGACTGTGACTGTGATGGAGTGGCTAATGTCCAGGAGTTTCTGGATGATGAGGACATTAAAGAGGGGATAGCCCATCGGTTTAAAGCAGTATCAAGTATTCAGAAGGACGTGCTCCCGGACCGGGTTACCAGTCTTTTTCAGCAGGCCTGTGTATGATCACCAGTTTGAATAAGATTCTTGAAGCCCAACTGATTGGCAAGACCATCAAGGACATAGGTAACAAGGGTCTGGATCTCGTTGGGAGTAAGATTGAGGACGCTTATATCTGTACTGATTGTGAAAATGATCCTATCTTACGTCTTAGGATTAGTAAGGGTGACGTCTTAAAAGCCACCATCAGTATAGACCCTAACGACAACATAACTCTGGAGGACTGACCATGAAAAAGATTTCAGTCGGCGCTGCCGAGCTGATTACTACAACGTCCCCAATCTTTCGGGGCCAGACCATAGAGATACATCAGATGACTACTGCGGCCGGTAATATCCTGCAGATGTTCTACAACTCAGAGAACGATCTGGTTGTGGTTGACCTGATCGCTTCTAATGATCTGGGTGGAACGGAACTCCTACGTCAAACTTTGAATGAGAATAAGCTGCTTGTCCATTGCGTGGATAAGGGTCAGTCCCGGCCCGAGCCGGGTGAGAGTATCCACATACCTGTCTAAGGAGGTCGTATGAAAGAAGTTCTCGAATACAATGACATCACAACCCGGCAGCAGAAGTTTGACGGGGTGTCGGAAACCAGACTCATCCGCAGGAAGATCCCCGGCATAGGCCATACGATTCGGGAGATTAAGACCACATTCGGATCGTCTGGAGCCCATTTCAAATACGACGTGACCATCCCGGCCGGGACCCGGTGTAAAGAGATCATAGGGGAGCCGGCCAATCTGTTCGTGGATGATCTGTCGTGGATCCCGAAGGTTCCTTTTAATGGAACATTGATTCCTGATTACTCCTGTATCCACGATGCCACATACACAGGTATCAGGGTTAAGCGTGAAGACGTAACCATGGAGGTCCTATGAGCTGGGTAGATATCAACAGTGAGCCGCGGAAAATCAGGCGTCCCAGTCTGGTTCATATCCTGGATAAGGATCCGGATGGCAAAGTCCACTACGCAAAAATGCTGTCAAGAGTACTGAACTTTAATGTCCAGCTGCCCAGCGACACAGTCCTCCCCAGTCTGGATGAGGTCATGACCCAGCTGGGCCGGGCCCAGTTCCGGTATAAGCTCCTGCTCAAGGTTGATGAGTCTTTGAAGGTTCGATCTTTAAGAACCTTCTACCAGACCCCTCAAGAGATCTGGGATTTGAAGGAAAACTGTGCGAAGATGGTGGCCCTGCTTGAGAAGATGGCCGAGGCATTAATATACGAACAGGAGAAACAAAATGAAGCTCAAAATCGTGGCGTGGAAAAGCAAACTGATATCGGAAAAGACTCATCTGCCGTGGGAACAGAAGCGGCTCCTGTGGGTCTGTCCTGAATGTAATGGTATCAACGCATGGAACTGGCTGGATGCGGACCGGGCTGCCAGACTTCTCAAGAAGGAAGTGGCCTGCTGCTGTGGAGCCTGCTATGATAACATCTGCGGACATTGCAAGGTTGATATCGTTGAACCGAACTCACCACTGACTGCGGAAGTCTTTACCCATCAGGAGAGTAACTATGGCAATGCATCTGACCGATGAAGGTGTCTGGGAGCTCGATCAGACTGACGGGCCTGTCGAAACACTTCGAACACTCTGTGAGAAGCATCCTGAATGGCTGGACCTGCCCATCGGGGTCTATACCCCAAACGGTTCGATCGACTTCGTTGGAGCGGCCGGCACAGTTTATCAGTCTGAATACGGTGGTAGCGAAAAGGTTGAAGATTACCACCCGGCAGGGACCAAGGTCTTGATCTTTTCCGCTAACTGAATGGAGTTCTAATGAAATGTCCCCAGCTCATTATTCAAGATATTAGGCCCACTTCAACAGAAATCCGAGCTATTATAAGTTGGACCCCTTATACGTACACAGTCTGGGGGGTGACAAGTACTATAAGGTATGACTCTTGGGGGCCTTGGAGATTGAGCGAGAGAAGTTTACGGAACTGGTTGTGTATAGAGTCAGCCGACCTGCTCCTATACTTGAACCTGCCTAATAAGTCTCCGCTCTTCGACAAGATACTATCAGGGGAGTATAAGATATGACCCTACTCACACCTCTGCCCCAGCTCTGGGTCTTTGAGAATCTGGATATAGAAGGTGTCCGAAGTCCAGACTATGACTGGATCGTTCTTGTAACGGGGGTCCGAGTCCACGATGAAAACCATGCTTCCTATTCAGTGTGGTATGTAGCCACGGGCAAGGACATGGGACTTGGTAACAGAGCCATTTTTAATAAATGTATCTGGGCCCACAGGGACTGGGCCGATAACCCAGGCTATGGAATTCTGTTCAATCCCCGGTGTAAAAGGATTCAACCATCCGACCTGCCCCTGTATATGTATCTCCCAAAAAAGTCCCATCTCTTTGAAAGGATACTGACAGGGAACTATCCGAGACTGAAAGGATAACTATATGCCCGACATAGTCATAAAGAATCTGACCATCCCAGCCGGGGACCCGGTTAAATTAATAGTCCCTCACTTGATCAGGTGGTGCCCGGAAGTCATTGAACAAATAGGGCTATCTTGGGATACGTACTTTGACTTCCACAAATTTATCCGAATAGAATTCCTGCGTAAGAAATTCAATGACCAGAAGATTATCCCATCCATCGAGTTCCTGAAAAGGTTCTTTAAGATAGCTCCTAAGTATGAAATCCGTACCATACTACATTGGCTTGCTATTAAATATGATTGCCCGACCCCATCAGACCTTCGAACACTGAAAGACCACCACGTCTTTATTAATAAACTGGACAAGATAGTACAGGAAGCCCTGAAGGATATTGATTGCACGAAGATATGGAAAAGAAACTGGGACTACCAAAGTACCCTGGCCGAAATCATCCCCGTAAACCAGCTACCATTATTTATAAACCATATATCAAGCAGCTGGAATAAAGCAAAAGTACAGGCCATCCTTGAACGCCGCCTGAAGGATGGTACATAATGTCCCAATTCAAAATAACCAGACTCAAAAATGGGGCCCAGGTCCTGGCCCTGAAAGAGATTGGCGAGGGCTTCAGTATCGTCCTGGCCAAGCCGAATAAGAACGAATTCGTGACATGGTTAATCAATACAAACCACGAAGCTATATATCAATACGCTGCAGTCGCCGGGAACTATTTCACAAAACTACCCGACGCTATCCGTAATTATAATCAACGGAGGTAACTCTATGAATCTCAATGAATTGTTAGCTAAACTCCCAGACCCCCCAGAATGGTTCAATCAACTGATACAGGAATGCCAGAGCAAGAACATGGCTGTCACGCCAGGTAATAACGGCCGCCTCTATATCCTCTGCTCCAAAGAACCGGCCAAAGATACCCAGGCCCGGGTCCGGGATATCATCCCGCTGGATATCCCCTATGAGTTCAAGGCTCAGCCGATGAAGAGTACGATCGAATCCCTTCAGGCACTAATCCAGAGAAGCGGTGCTATCAGGGTTGATTCCGAGATGCATAAGATCCCGCACCACCTGGATATGGATGTCCAAGGCATGGGCCCGGAACTGGAAGAGAAGTTCTCCCAGACCTGGAACCTGGTATTGGATACCTTGAGCAAAGATGAGTACTTTGATTCATGGGTGTTGAAGTGCAATGGGATAACCATGCATATCTTTAACCGGAAGATCGCCCAGGAACTGGAACATAATATCAAACGTGCTGATTGTATCCAGGAAGATGACATTACGAATCTGCATATCGACCTCGGCCGGATCAATACGATCGATGAACTGATCGCTTCCTTATGACCCGCGTACATCAAACCCAGCTCTTCCGGGACCTGGGTCAGGATCTGATTAATGACATCTATCAGGAACTGGACTTACTCTGGGACACGGTAATGTTTATACCCTGTCCCATCCAGTACCTCGCAACCAAGTACCGCCTCACCCGTACCGAGATCATGTATGCTATGCTCGGCTGGTATGATCTCCGGTGCAAGAAAGGATATTGAATGTCACATTACAATGGATTCGAAACCACAATCACGAACCAGGAAGCCCTGGTCCGGGCCCTGTGCCGGTGTAATAACCGGGAAGGTATTATCTTTACTCAGTCCATGATCGAGACCCATGATAAGGCCACCCATCTGTATGGCTATCAAGGGGATAAACGGCAGCAGACCGCCAATGTTATCATACGTCGGAACCACGTCGGTGGTGCGGCTAATGATGTGGGGTTCGTGAAGGATAAGGATGGCAGATTTCAGGCTATCATATCCGAGTACGATAGCGGACACTACGATCAACACTGGCTGACCAAGCTCTACACGTATTACAATGTAGAGACCAGCAAAATGGAGTATGAGTCCCGCGGCATTGAGTATACAGAGTCCAAGGATGATGCCGGCCGAATCCAGCTCCGGGCCAAGTTCAAGGCCCCAGCGAATCAGTCCCGTATCAAAACCCATAGCTAAGGAGAACCAGATGCCGGAAGTAATCTTGACCTTCGAATGGGACGGCAAGACCGTCAATAAGGAAGCCATCGGATTCGATGGCAAGACCTGCACCGAACAAACCGACTTCATTGAGAAAGCCCTGGGCGCCGTGAACCAGAAACGCCGGTTCAAGCCTGAGTACTTACGTCAGACCAAGCAGAAAGATACCCGTCTCAAATATTAACCGGGAGGCATTATGCGGATCAAAGAACTGGTGATAGAGATCACCCGTAAATGCAATGCCGCATGCCCTCACTGCATGCGAGGCCCCGCCCAGACCCGGCACATGGCTTTCGATACCATCACAGCCATGCTGAATGGTATTACCCGGATCGATATGGTAACCTTCACCGGTGGGGAACCCAGTCTGGCCGTGGACCGGATCCGATACTTTCATGATCAGATCCGTGCCCGGAACATTAAGCTGGGCGGGTTCTATGTGATTACTAATGGTAAGTATGCTTCTATAGGTCTGGTAACGGCTCTGGATGATCTACATGCTGATACCACTGACGGTAACTCAGTGCTGATCGTATCTAAGGATCAATACCATGAGGATAAGAATCCCCGTATTGAATCCATGTATAGTACCTGCAGCTTCTACCGACCGGAAGGATTCACGTACGAGATACCGGTCAAAGAAGGCCGGTCCCAGGAAGGTCGGGAAGCATTCCTGAACCCGATCCTGGTTACTGATGGGTACATAGAGAGCACCGTCTATGTCAATGCACTCGGGGATGTAATCACGTCCTGTGAGATGTCCTATGACACCCAGAAGATCAATACGATCGGCAACGTCCACAAGGAACCCTTGTACGATATCATAACACACTATCTTGAAAGGACTTAGTACTATGAAGTTCTTAAACTACATCAAGGCTGCTTACCAGCTCCTCTGGGTTAAGTCCCATGAGGAACATCGCGTACTGATAGAGTACGTGGCCGAGATCGCTACCCTCAAGCATGAACAAGAGATATTCCACTCCCAGGTCTGGGACGTGGCTGATGGTATTCGTACGGTTACCTTCAAGAAAGGTGTCCTCGAATCCAGTGATCCGATACCGGAGACCGCGGCTGATCCTCTCCTGCCCCTGACATGGCTGGATGAGAAGGCTCCTGAGAATACTATACTCTTCTTGAAGGATTATCATCCCTTCCTGAAGAAAGAGTTCCAGGACAGTACTCTGATCACACGCAAGATCAGGAATCTTGTAACCAAGTTCAAGGCCCAGGGCAAGGTACTGGTTATCTTATCCCCGACGGTCGAGGTCCCTTTGGAGCTCGATAAGGAGATGACGGTAATTGAATACAAGCTCCCGGAAGCCAAGGACCTCAGGATAGTTCTGAAGAGTGTGTGTGCTGCAGTCGGAGCACCATACCCGAAGGAGGACACGCTTATCATTGATAGTGCCCTGGGTATGACCTCGACGGAAGCTGAGAACGCCTTCTCAGTATCCCTGATTGAAGCCAACAAGTTTGATGATGTCCTTATCCGTAAGGAGAAGGCACAGATTGTTAAGAAGACAGGGATCTTGGAGGTCATCGACAGCAATCTGACCCTTGAAGACATCGGGGGATTGGAGAATCTGAAAGAGTGGCTGACAGCCAGACAGAAATGTTTCAGCCCTGAAGCTAAGACGTTCGGAGTTACCCCGCCTAAGGGTCTGCTCCTCGTCGGGGTTCCGGGTTGTGGTAAGTCCTTGACCGCCAAGGTAGTAGCCACGGCCTGGGGCCGGCCTCTGCTCCGGCTGGACATGGGTTCTGTGTTTGGTTCCTACGTAGGGGAATCGGAACACAACATGAAGAAGGTTCTGGACATGGCTGAGGCGGTGGCGCCTTGTGTTCTCTGGATGGATGAGATGGAGAAGTCCCTATCCGGGAATAAGGGTGGCATGGAAAGCCACGAGACGACCAAGCGAGTATTCCAACAGCTGCTTACCTGGATGCAGGATAAGAAAGCTGATGTGTTCCTGGTCGCTACGGCTAATTCAGTACAGAGCCTGCCTCCGGAACTCATTCGTCCGGGACGTATCGATGCTACTTTCTGGATAGATCTGCCGGACACCATTCAGCGGGCAGAAATCTTCGGGATCCATTTGAGAAAGCTCGGACGTACTGCAGACATGTTCCTGGAACATATGCCGGAGCTGATGAAGGCCTGTGCCGGATTCAGTGGTGCCGAGATCGAAGTCTGGATCAAGGAATCCCTGGTTAAGGCATACTCACGGAAGCATAAGAATCTGGAACTGGCAGACCTTATGGATACCATGAAAGATATCACGCCGATCGCCAAGCTCATGGCCAATGATATCGAGAATGCCAGGAAATGGGCCAAGGACCGGGGCACGAAGAATGCTTCGATCGTCCATGAGGAAGCTCATGTTGAACAGAAGCCCAGGAAGATTGTCTCGGGTCCTGCGTCATAGTAATTAAGGGGGGGCTGTCATAGGCCCCCATTTTCTTCGGAGATTATAGAAGGTACAAATGTCTACATCTTCGTCAACAGTTTCTGGTGGAATAGGTTTTGGTTGCGCACTGGCAATCTGTATTTCATGGTCTGTTCATCATTCAATACTATGGGCAATATTTCAGGGTTTATTCTCATGGTTTTATATAATATTCTTTGCCTTAACAAGGTAGCGCTGAAAGTTTGAATATTGATGCGCGGAGTACGCGCAAATGCCGAAGCGACACTTCACCAAGCAGGGAATGTTAGTGAAAAATTTTTCTTGGAGGTTATATGAAAATTAAAGAAGCGGTTTTGCAGGCAATAAACGAAGTCGGTTTAATGTTGCATATTGGCGAAGCTGATGAGGTTGCTAAACTGGTGGAAGAAAAATTTACATCCACCCGCATAGACAGTTCGAAATGCTTGTGTTATTCAACGAGCGAGTCTAAAGACGGCACATACTATTTAATCCGTAACGATTGTCCCGTTCACAAGGGGGCACTTTGGACGAAGCGCCCCGTGTAACCTGAAGAAAGGAATAATCTATGAAGATCTCCAAGACTGACTACCTGAAGAACTGCTGGGACTATGTTACCAGCACCCTCAAATACCTGAAGGACATGACCGGGAACATGGTACTGGATAAATCCCGTCTCAGCTCCTTTGAAGAAATCGGAAATGTTCTAAAAGATATCGCTGTCGCTGAATCCATCACCCTCGATGAGGGTACCTTCTATGAACTGAAAAGATATAATGATGAACTCCTGGTAGGAAAATTTATAGGAAACTACTATGAGGACTCATTCTCATATCGATTTGAGGTACTCTATTGTGATAAAGATAAGTTCAGCTACAAAGACATCACCGATTTCATTGGCATCTCTATTCAAGAACTTGAACCAACTGGAAGCGTGAAAGTTAAATCAATCATCATCAGCCCCGAAGACCTGGCCCTGTACATAGGCAAGACAAAGACGGGAAAGCTCCTACAGAAAATGATCGCCGAATATAAATCCAAATCGAAATAAGGAGGTCATCATGTTGATCACCCGCAGGATCCTCTGGACCCCAACCCAACCGGATCCTACCCTCGACCCCACCTCAATATCCGATGCCATCTCCCTGGTGACATCCCAAACAATACCAGATCCTACCCCGGAACTGGTCATGACCCAGTCCGGGCTGGTCGCCTGGCAGCCCCGGGCCTATAAGAAAAGAACGGGTAACGGTCACAAGTCTCTGAAGGTCAGGGACTTACTGAACCCTGAGAAGGATTCCATACGTGAATTCTTTCTGTTTAAAAATGGGATGATAGGGAATGATGATTGCACATCATTCAAGTTACAGATGGTAGCTGAAGTGGCCATCTTCCAGATCACCGGGTTCGTATCCTACCTTCACTGTAAGGTAGCTGAAGGATTACTTACCCTTCAAAACCTGATCATCTATGAGGCATGGATGCGTACTAAGTACCATGACTCACTCTGGGCCCGGTATAATTACGCGGTCTATGTTAAGGTTCGGACCCAGAACCAGGAACTGATCGCGGCCGGCCAGGCTCCTACAGCCAAGGTGCCAAAGGATTATAAGCCGAAGTTCGCGACCTTCCCGAAGGCCTGATCCAGGGGGAGTGTGAAAACTCCTCCTTTAAATTCACCTGAAATCTGCATATCATATCACACAGGGGGTATCATGACCGAGACCATAACCACACCAACGATTGATATAGGAACCGATAATCTGTTCGGAACACCGCATAACGTGATACTTTTCAACGATGAAAGCCACAGTACAGTCGAAGTTACCACCCAAATCATGAAGGCTATCAAGTGCAATACCGGTAAGGCCGCACAGATAATGATGGAAGCCCATACCAAGGGCCGGGCCATAGTGTTCAGTGGTTCTATGGAGAAGTGTGAACTGGTGGAATCCATCCTGGCCGAGATCCGATTGGGCACTACTATCGAATGAGAGGTCCCCCATGAAATGGCTCAAGGAGTATATCTTCCAGAATAATATATATGGGCCAGTCCGGAACAAGGTACTGGTCATTGATGATGATACCCAAGACAGAGACCATCGGTGGACAATGCTTGCAACCTTGAACGCTACCACTACCCCAGACGGGGCCCTGTCCATTGAGTGGAACGACATAGTAACACCACGGGTAGTAGAGATATCAGAACTACCATTGTATATCTCATGGCCTTATAAGACCAATGCCTTTACTGCATTACTCAGAGGTGACATATGTCTGAACTCATCCGAGGCATAGTCCTACCCCTGGACGGGGTCACATTGAGTCTTGCAATCACCCGAAAGGCTATCCGGGATAATACCAGGATCACACAGGAAGAGCTTAATAATATCCCTGATGATGTTCTGTATGATGCAGCAATGCAGACCCTTGATAACATGTCTAAAGGTCTTATGTCTAACCTGGCTATGTCCATCGAGATTAAAGCCTATGACTATCAGGATCGTATAGAGAAGGAACGTATCATGAACATGCCAAAGAATGACCTGCCCCTGATGATCGGACATGAGTTCGAGTCCAAGGAGAACCAAGAGATCTGGGAGAAGCGTCTTAAATCGTAAGTCCACAATTATAAATAACTTAATCCACCTCTTCTAAAGGAGAGACACAAATGGATGTCAAGGAAACGAAACGTACCCTGAAAGGTCTACCCCCTCGCAAGTCCGTCCTTATCGAGTCCCGACACGGTCTGGGCAAGTCCCAAGTCGTGGCCCAGACCGCGGCCGAGCTCTCGGTTGATCGTAAGAAACCTTATGGCTTTATTGATATCAGGTTGTCCCAGCGTGAGGTTGGTGACATCATTGGTATGCCTCGGAGCATGGATACTTTCACCGTGACCAATAGGGTCTTCAAGGATGGCAAGGTAGCATCAGAGGAAGCCGTGTGCCACAATGTTACGGCACATGACCTGCCGATCTGGTTCCCGACCGACCCGGAGTCCTGTGGGCTCCTGTTTCTGGATGAGCTTAATAGGGCGACCCGTGAAGTCCAGCAGGCAGCCTTTGAGCTGGTGCTTGACTATCGTCTGAACTTCCATGACCTGCCGATTGGCTGGCGGGTAGTGGCTGCGACCAATGATGATACCGATCTTTACAGTGTTCTCACCATGGACCCGGCTCTCTATGACCGGTTTCTGAAGATCAAGTTCAAGCCCACTGTGCCTGAGTGGATGGAGCATGCTGAGGGTCTGGGGGTTCATGACTGTATTCTGAAGTACCTGACCAAGTTCGGATCGGATCTGGATACCCCGGAGAAGATCGAACCTGGAAAGATATATCAGTCCCGTAGGTCCTGGGTCTCACTTTCAGATTGCCTGAAGTATGCAGCCGAGACCGGGGATGACTGGTTGAAGGACCCGGATTACCTGACCAAGTTTGCGTCTGGATATATCGGGACAACCACAGCTATCAGCTTTGTGGACTTCATCCGGAAGGAATACAAAGTCCTCTCGGCAGAAGACATCCTCAATAAGTTCAATGATGATCTCGCCAAGGACCTGACCGGGACTCTTGTTACGGAGATCGCCTTCTATAACAAGATACTGATCAAGCATATCAGTGAGAACAAGCTGACCAAGAAACAGTCGGCCAACCTCGTGAAGTATTACAAGACTATACCGAAGGAAACAGCCTCGGCCTTCTGGGGAGAGTTCTCCAGACAGTGCCGGGATGAGTCCTCCAACTGGTACAAGACCGATCCCACAATCGGCGAATACACCATGAGCATGCTCGCTAAGAACGGGGCCAAGGCGTAGAACGCAATCGTAGGAACCCAGTCGGGGTCTGGATATGTTCCAGACCCCTTTCCTTTTAAATCTGAAAGGGGTATGACAATGTTTATTACGCAGTCCAATCCCCTTGTGGATGTCTTGATGGATATCATGAATGGCAAGAAAGACGCTGAGAAGGGCGCCAAGGCCATCAAGAAAGTACTGACCCATAAGGCTACCCCTGCCGAGATTAAACAGCAGGAAGAGCTTATACGGAAGGCTAATGACCGCTTTGACTGGCTGATACGCTTCCTGATATGCCGATACCACTTCGTACAGCAGGTACTGGGCATGATGGAAAAGAAACCTGCGCCGGGGTTCGGGACTCTGGGTGTGACGGTTCAGCAGGGTGGTAAGTTCACTCTGGTATATGATCCGTTGGTATTTAATGCCCTGACCGATGCTGAGGGTGTCTATATCTTCTTTCATGAGGTCTTGCATGTAGTATTACATCACAGTACATGCCGGGCGAAGGACAACCATACGATTTGGAACTATGCAATAGACTGTGCAGCCAACCAGTTGATCCCCATTGATCCGGGTTCCTGTGAGATGCCACGGGATAAGGATGGAGAGATTGTGGGGGTACATGTTGATGAGCTGAAAAAGAAACCCGAGTTCAAGGACATTCTTGATAAGCAGACCGCGGAATGGTACTATGACTTCTTCCTGAAACACATGCCTAAGCAGTCTGGAAAGGGCAAAGGCAAGGGGCAGCCCGGTGAGGGGCAGCCTGGCGATGGTGAAGGTGATCCCCAGTCTGGAGATGGTTCTGGTCAGTCTGAATTACAGAAGGCTCTGGATAAAGTCTTCGGTAAGCTCCTCGATAACCATGCCGGTCATAAGGAAGATGAGCTGGCGGATGAGCGGGTACGCGCCAAGGTGAAGGAGATAGACGGTAACAAGATGTGGGGATCAGTGCCCCAGACCTCGGTAGAGGTTATCCTTGCTGCTCAATCGGTCCGGATCAACTGGAGGAATCTTATCCGGCAGTTCTACGGTAACATGGCGTGGCATGAGCGGGAAGGAACCCGTAAGCGTCCGAACCGCAGGACGGGGTATGTCCATCCGGGTTATAAGAAGGTTTATGTGGACCGGCATCTGGTGGCTGTGGACACGTCTGGATCGGTGGGGTCTGAATTGCTTGCCGAATTCTTACAGGTCATCAACTCCATGACTGAGTATGTACCGATCGATGTCATGCAGTTTGACTGTGAGAAGACAGAGGAACCCAAGCCCTTTGATAAGAAGCGTACGAGCTTCGAGTTTAAGGGTAGGGGTGGTACGGACTTCCAACCGGTCATAGACACCGTGGATAAGATGCACTACAAGAGTGTACTAATCCTGACGGACGGAGCTGCGCCGGCCCCGACCCAGCCCCGGGCCCGGGTATTGTGGGTCTTGCCTGAGAACATGCACCCGCCGGTGACGTGGGGGCAAGAGATTCACATGACGCGGTATGCTTGATGACAGGGGTCTGGATTATATTCCAGACCCTTTCTTAACCAGGGGGGGATGTATGACCAGGATCATTATATCCAAACAGGATTTCAGGAAGGCTATTGGGAGGCAACGTCTGCCTCAGTCCTTCAAGATGTTTATTAGTGGGGCATTACTTTTTGATATCATTCCCAGACAGTATGTCCTGACCCGACTGACCTACTGGGTCTCAGTATGTAGTCTGGATAAGGGCAGGGTCCGGCTCAATTGGGGGCAGTGATTCTCTAAGGGGGTTAATATATGTTCTCACGGGATAACTTAGTTCAGTGGATGACTCGATGTAAAAATGAGGGGAACTTCCAGAAAAAGTTTAATCTTATACCAGAGCAGTATGAACAGGAAGTTTATGAAAAGGTCATCCAGAATATACATTCCATAAAATTTGGGCATCTTTATCATGTGAAGACATCCAAAGGTGCAGAGTATATAATGATACCCGAGAGGTTTACCACCCGAGCCAAAGTATCCTGTATAATGATAGCAAGATCTTATAGACAAAAAAGGATACAGTTTACTCCTCATGGGTATATTTTACTTAAGACAATGTGTTTAAAGAATGAACTCACCCCTATTGAGGTTAAAGACCTACCCATGTATATTAGTCTGGCCTACCCGACCAAGTACATGGAACTGTTCTTGAACGGAACCCTGACCACACCTCTTCGTCACATCCCAAAAGGAGTCTGAATATGTCCAAGAAGAAAATCAAAATCATTCCGCCTACCGCCCAGCAGCAGATGGCTAACGCCCTGACCCTGATCCAGACCCGGTTCACACGCCTGAAAGAGATTCGGGTCGAGATGAATAAGCTGAAGGCGCTGTATCAAGAGCATGACGCTATTGTTGAGGAGCTTCTACCCCTGTTCATACAGGTACACCCCGACAAGTTCGTGGTTGCCCGTGAGATCAGTCTGAATAACCAGACGTACCGGCTGGAGCCCTACTTCTACAATACTCAGAAGAGCAAGTTGGTCAGCAAGGTCTGGAAGTCTACGGCCTTTGAAATGGGTTCCATAGAATAAAGAGCAAGGGGGTTTAGCATGGCTTATTTTAAACGCATGGTGACTACAGGTTCTGGTTTCTCTGATCCAAGATCGTGGACATACGCTATCTATAAATGTGATGCCTGTCATAAGGAGTCTGAGTTCCGGGTGGTCAGTCTGGATCAGTTTCAGACTCGTGAACGCAAATGTCCAAAGTGCGGTGTGCTAAACGAGAGTGATCGTATCAAGACTCTGGGGACTCGCCGTCAGGACATCTTGAAGCAGATTACAAACCTGAATGTAGAGTTGATGGACATTGAAACCGAATTGTCAAAATCTTTAACCAAGGAGACTGTCCATGTGTAAGTATCTTGTTATCGAGACCTGGCCCAGTCTGAATCAGGCGGCCATCGTGGTCGATCCAGACTCCGGCAAGAACCTGATCTTTAATACCGAGACCGAGGCCCAGTCCGAGGCTGAGCAATGTCAGTGTGGAATTGTTGTACCAGTAACAGGAGGTTAATATGAAGACGATCGCTAAGACCTGGTGGTTTGAGTCTGGTTCCAATCCAGATAAGAAGTATGAGACCCTCCAGTATGAGGACGGAATTATATCGTGTAATTGTCCCGGATGGTGCAAAAGGGTCGATCCCAATGGCCTTCGCTCCTGCAAGCATACCCGGATGGTGCAGTCTGGAATGGCTGATTCCGAATGCGTCAAAAGCCTGGATGGATCCAACCCGCTCCAGGCCCCGGCAGCCAAGGTGGTGAAACTGAATACCACCCCGGTCAAGACCAAGGCCGCTCCGGCCCGTAAGATACTCTGGAACGCATAATCAAAGCCGAAGGCTAACCGAAAGGGGTACACCCATGAAGGTCTATGTCGTAGCAACCTTAATACATCCCCCGACCGGGCAGGGGGATGTCTTTCTGGGGGATGTAATATTGATTACAGGGGATGAGAGTAAGGCTCGTGTCTACAAGCATCAGGTACTGGAGCGGCGTCCGATCCCCGGTCTGGATTATGGGCATCTCATTGCATTCAATGATGTCATTTACTTTGAACGTGAGCTGGAACAGATAGTCCAGAACGCCCGATCGGGTATACCCGGTCTGGATAAGAAACCGATTACCACCGAAGGGGTATAACATGGGGTTCCGTTGTAGCGGGGAAGTGTTGAGCTATTATAAGGCTCAGTCCATATTGAAGGACCGGGATGAACGAAAGATTGCTAACAATACCCGATTGATTAAGCAGTCTGAGGACAGTATATCTATCCGGCATTGGAGTACCGATATTATTACCTTCTATCAGGACGGACGGATACTGGTAGATACCAACGGGTATCATACGGTAACAACAATAGCCCGGTTAAATGCTTATCTTCCTCGTTACCGGGTAAGTTCTGATCGTGGTAGTATGGTTATTTATGATTCGGACACTGGTGTTGATTATGAATACAATGATGGAATGATTATCAACGCCGACGGTTCCGTGACAGGCCTGCCTCGTATCTGTGGCCGTCTGAATACGTGGTACAGCGTACACAAGATCGAGAAGACTGTGGAGACCCGCGAGCAGGTAATCGAGGCTATCCAGACTATGTCCATTGAAGATCTCATGTCCGTCTGGAAGCGCCTGCGGAAGGATCGTTACCTGATCGCCGAGCATTGCCAGTCCAACTTCCTGCCTGTGATCGCGACCCAGTCTGGGTCGTGGGATGAGGTGGTGTCCCGGAGGCTGTCTGGATGTTCGGAGGAGACGCAGGAGTATGTGGCGGAGGTAGCATGAGCAAGAATCATATCTCTGAAGGGTTACTGAATACTGTCCCCAGAAAGTCGGGGGGTAGTCTGAAAGTAGCCATAGTTAAATTTTCTGAGCTGGGGACAGAGTGTTGGTCCCCAGCCCGGTTCTGTGGGTCTGAATGTAAGCGTCTGGATAAATGTAAGGCTGCCTGCAAGAAGACCTGCAAGGCTTTCCAACTGAAACGGAAGATCACATGGGTAGCCACTACAACCAGACTGGACTCGGCTGGGAAGGAGACCCTGATCTCCAAAGAGGTTCTCTCCAAGAACAAACCTGACCTGTCCCCGTTCTGGGATATTTGAATAGGAGGAATCTATGGACATGAAAGAAGTAATGTTTAAAGGCCTACCAATGGCCTATATGGGTCGGAATGGAATAGGTTCTTGTTGTGGGGTTCAGGTAATGATTTATAAAGGAACTAATCTGGTGCAAAAGGGTCGATCCCAATGGCCTTCGGACTTTGTTGAAGTATATCCAATCAATAGCAAGGGTTCAGTTGCTCGGTGTTATATAGGAATCCCCCAAGAGAATATCAACGAAGTATGCGTTGCCATGCAGAGTGATCTGCTGGGCAAGGTACTCGACCAAGTCCACGACCGGCTGCCGACTCTGATCGGTCTCGACCCCAGTCTGGATGTTATGATCGAACAACGTCTGAAAGGGGTCTGAATATGGAAGGCAACCTGCATCTCGGTGACTATGTGATCTATCGCCCGGCAGCTTTTGGGATGGATAACCCAATACTGACCCAGATAGACGGGCTTACTGTTACCGAAAGTCCAAGAGAGAAATACGGAAGTGATTTTAAAGAGGTGTCTTGGGACCTAATCAAAGAGAACCGAGTCGTTTTTGATCTCCATAATAAATATTGGGCTTACTCTGAACAAGTCTGTATAGAGGAATCCAAATTAGCTAACGTCCTCATGAAAGAGACCCCGTTAAAAGACCTGCCCATGTACCTGGGTAGGGGATGTGACATGGTGATAGAGTCCCGTCTGAAAGAATCTATAGCATGAAAGGAAACTAAATGAGTGCCAATGCCAAGAAACTTCTGAAGCAGGCGGTTAAAGTCTATCTGGAAGAGGATGGGGCAACTGAACTGGGTTCCTACCGGGATGCTTTCACAGACCTCTTACACATGGCTAAGAAGGATAGGGCTATCATGAAGAGGACATGGGATGATCCCTATATCTACCTCAAGACGAATCTGGTTAATGATGCCTTCGAGTCCTTCCTGGAAGAGTCTGAATCAGCCGAGAATGCTCTGATTGAGAAACTCAAGACCAGAAACCTGCCCCTGCATCTGGATGATAAGTTCCATTTTGATTCCTCACGTAAGTTGTTCGATGAACGTCTTAAGTCCAATACCTAATAACCCTTTATAAGGAGAGTGTCTAATGGGATCATTCGACAAGATTGCGAAGAAGGCCGACGGAGCCGCCAAGAAGACCACCAAGATTGCCGCCACTGTTACCGATGAGGTCAAGGACGCGATTGACCTGGTCATCAAGACCAAGGCTGAGGTTAAGCGTCTGGAAGCCGAACAGGAACAGAATGAGCAGACCATCCGTGACCACGTCCGGCCCCAGCAGGATGAAATGGCATACTGCGGCCAGTACGCCAAGTCCTTCTCTGTGGAAGGTAACACGGGTGCAGTGACCTACACCACCTCGGACAAGTTCTCTGTCCCGCAGGAGGATGAGGCCATTGATGCGATCAAGAAACTGCTCGGTGCCAAATTCAACGAGCTGTTCACGGTGAAGCGTACCATCTCGGTCAAGGCCGCTGCTCTGAGCAACGAAGTCACTCTGGATAAAATGGCTGCGGCGTGCAAGCAGGCCGGTCTGGATATTGGCGAGCTGTTCGATGTGGTGGACAAGGTCATCGCTCAGCCCGATCTGGATGCCAAGCAGTATGAGCTGAAAAAGGAGAAGCTCGAACAGTTCCGGGCATTGGTCAGGCAGGCCAAGGCTGCCATCAAATAGTCTGGAATCATTCCCCAGTCGGGGGTCTGGATATTACCAGACCCCTGATTCTTCCTATGAAAACTATCACCTGTCAACACGTAACCTCATACCCAGTAAGGGGTTACAAAATGATTGGATATTTATCTTCAATCATATCAAATAGTTGTTGACAAATGTTTTTCATTATGTTATATTATATCTGTGTGGGAAAGGTTGACCACCTTTCTTTTGTGTGTACAGAGCCTCTGGGATTCTAGAACCTCGGAGGCTTTGTTATATCCGCCCTTCTCTGTCCGTAGCCGCCTTTGTAATTTTTTCAGCTCACGTCCTTTTGATTTACCAGCTTCACTCCGTGTTTTGTCTTTATATACCAAAGCACTACCCCTTTGGGGCCTACTTTCTTTATGTATTTTGTTTTCAACTTCTCGATATCTTTAACATTTTTAGCTATGTTATGCATATTATACCCCGCACCGGGATTACATATTAGAAAGTTATTTAGATGGGAGGATTTTTATGGCGAATCATGCCTGCATAGTCTGTGGAAGGAAGATCGCACGGGCAATCACACTCCCTGCCGGGAAGATATATCTCTGTACGGAGAAGGCATGCCGGGAGGAATTGGAATATAAGCTGACCGGGGCCATATCCGTAGTCGGTCTGGATTATGAAACCTTATCCTACCATGAGGCAGTCTGTCCAGAGGCTGTGGAAGCTTTTAAGAAAGACGGCATTACGCTGGCCGAACTCGCCAATGACGTGGGAGAATATATATGGTCAGGGGAGACCCTCGGAGAGATGTTCCATGAAGCTATAATTGAAGCCGGACAGAAGCTGGAAAAGAACTGGATAGCCCATATGAAGCGTACCGACCTGCCCCTGGTTCTGATGGAGAGTCTGAAATCTGATGAATCCAGACAGCTCCTGGAGAAACGCCTGAAGGGGGAATGAGACCAATTATGGCTAATATCTGTTCCAATTACATGACCATCACCGGGGACCAGACCCAGTTGAACGATCTGCGGGACAAAATCGTAGCCCAAGACGCGGGTCTCATTAAGATCTTTATCTGGTTCGAGTCTCAGAACAAGCCGGGCAATGCCTATGGCCTGATCCAAGACCCGAAAGAACTGGCTGATGATAAGCTCGGCGAGTTTATCAGTCTGGATTATACCTGCAAATGGGGGCCGCCGGTTGAAGACCTGCTGGCCCTGTCCGGGGCCTACTCCAAGCTGGTCTTTGATAATAAATATGAAGAGTCTGGAATGGATGTCTATGGGAATGCAACCTATGAGAACGGTGTCTGTACTCTTGACCATGCCCAGACCCCGGAAGAACACTGGATGGATGATGATGACTTTGGGAGTCTCATACAGGATATCAATACTATCCCATATAAGAAATTCCTTAAAGAATACATCTCTGCTTTGGAAACACTCTCGGACGATGATCCGTCCTTTCGTGCTCCTGAGATTGTTGAGAGGTATATACTTAAACGTATGGAGAATAAGGACTTGCCATTACTAATCAACCATGATTGGTTAAGTGATAAGAATCAAAAAGAATTTGAAACTCGTCTGAAGGGGGGATGATATGGTACGTTTACTGGATAAAGAGATGATCATTAAAGTTCTCATGCAGCGGCCGGCCTTTATTAAGAACATGAAACGGCCTGACGATGAGTTTCTGGCCCGGTGTATCATGGCTAACACGAAAGTTAATGACCATATTGACAAGACATGGTTGACCCTACCTGTATTACAGAATATGATACCACTTTTTATTAAGAGTAGATGGCACAGGACGGATTATCTGGAAGAGTTTCCTGAAGAAGTCCGGGCAGCCCTGTCTGAAAAGGAGATCAATAAGCTATGTGATAAGGAAATAGATTATGTAATACATTTTCCTAACGCACCCTATCGGCTCTGGCTTAAAAGGGTGAAAGCGATGAATTGGCTGGACTTTGATAAAATTCCGGTACAGCACAGAACAGAGAACCTGCTGACCGAGTATTTTATTGCACATCATGGATCGTCAGAGGACATTCCGATCGAGCTATTTACCGATAAACTGATTGACCGGATACTTGATAAGAATCCTGATATGATCAATGATATCCCCGAACAATTCGTGACCCAGACCCGTCTGGAACGGGCTTTCAGGACTTTGTCTACGATAAGTCTGGATAAAGAACTGCCTGAAGTCGCATGGAACCAGACCAATGCTGATCTGGTAATGGGTAATTGTGAAAATTTTCAATACATCCCGAACCAGTACAAGAACAAGGATATGTGTCTGAAAGCTGTGGAGTCTGATGGGAACAATCTGGATTATGTCCCCAAGAATTTTGTGGATGAAGGTATCCTTCTGATGGCATTAACCTCTACTGGAACTTTTAATGAAAATAATGTCCCAAAAAGGTTACTCACGAAGTCCTTACTTATGAAACTGGCTCAGAAAGATCGGGAGCGGTGTAAGGATCCAAAGGATAAACCTAACGGGGTTAAGAGCTATTTAACCCTGACCGGGAAGATCGCGAAGGATTTAGATGAAGATGTCTGGGTAAAGATTCTGAAGATCATTCCTGTCGCTATCCGTCTTATTGATAAACCAGCTCAGACGGACGCTATCATCAATGCCTTTATTGAGAACGCTTCAATAGAAGTCATTGATTATATAGTAAGCCACCAGTTAATTAATCTGACCAAGCTCAAGAAGGAACACACACCACTCCTATTAGCGTCCACAGTACCTGCCCTTCAAGATCTGATTGCCCGGAAACTGAACCCGCCGGTCCGTAAGAAGATCGTCCTGCCAGATCAGATCCAGTCTGGAATGAACCCGGATGTCTCCAAGCAGGAGCTGTCTGGAATCACCCAGACGGGGACCCAGGCTGAGGTGGACATAACCGATCGGGAATTGCTTGAAATCACTCAGAAATTTGGTAAATAACCTTTAAAGAGAGGATGATTATGCCCAAGTATAGGGTTAATGTTTGTCGAATCGCTTACGGCAACCTTGACATTGAGGTTGAGGCCAAGAATGAAAAGGAAGCCATGTCCAAGGCCGAGGATAAGGCAGGAAACTACGAGTTCACGGAACATACCAGCGAATACAAAGCTCAGGGAGTAATGCTGGTTGACCCTCATCTCGAAGCTCTAATGAATCGACCCGGATCAGTAGCCGAAGCGATGGAGGATAACTTCCACCGATCCTTTCGATAAAGGAGTCTGGTATGGTCTATCTGGAACTCTTCCACGGCAGACACAGCCCTGACGAAGTATTGGACGGATGGGGATTTGAGGGGCCTGTATTAGGCCCCTATCCCTTCGTGCATATCACATATGGTATTGATATTAAAACAGGAGAAAATAGTATTCCTTTCTATCAAGGTCCATTTGATCTTTCTATAGATAAATACGGGTTAGTGAATTTTGCAGGTGCTTACTATGGGGACTTCTCCGTATTCAGTCGTCCAACAAACAGGGACTCAGGCCCGGAACTTAAATGTCGTATTAAAGAAACCCAAAAGGTATTCCAAACCGACCCGCCCTTATTGATCGGGGATCAACGAGAATGGGTGAAGATCTATCTCGAATGGAGACTCAAGAATGACATCATTTACAGACTCCCCGGTCATCAGGTGTGACCCAGTCTGGAATAATTTCGCACAACGTCTACCAAACGGAGGTCATACATGATTTCCATTCCAGACAACATACCCCTGCTTCTGGGAGCATGTCAGAATGATGCGGAAACCGCGGTTGTAGAACGTGTCCTTAAAGGACAGGGTGATCTCCGTACCAACCTGCTCGACCTCGGTAAGTTCTGGAAGATCAGAGTCTGGTTTAAAGAACCCATCCAAATACAGATCAAAAGGACAACCAAAGTCACCAACCTACCCGACGGATGCCGACAATGGACCCATCGGGACGCCAAGGTCACCAATGACCATATATTCTCTCGGATCACCACGGGATCTGCTACCAACGAGCTGATCTATGGCACAAGTCGTCAGGCCCGGACGGGGTACTTCTTCCCCAACCTGGATCTGATTACCCGGTATGAACCGGTCATCCCCAGCCAAGTCAAGGACGAGTTTAAATCCCTCGAACAGTTCGCAGCGAAGTTTGATCCGTACTTCATCACCCAGTCTGAAATATCCAGACTCTGGAACGGAAAATCCTCCCAGCACGGGGGTAAATATGTTCCGTCGGACTTTCATCGGATCGGACCACAGGGTCTGAAAGTCCTGGAAAGGTTCCTGACCCGGTTCAAGGGGATCAATAGCCCGGACCGGTCTCAGTATCATGAGAGTTCTGGACTACGCTTATCTGACAGGTATGATTCAAACCATCACTTTGGCAGAGACATCTGTATCGAGCACGCCGCGGCCAACGAGTATGTATTTTATACTTCGGAGTTCCACAATTGCGGCAATGGCCGGTATGGCTTATTGGCCAATAGGAAAGAGTTCTTATGGCTCGAAGATGATTAGAACAAGGAGAGAATACATGAATGCCTTTGATGCAGCTCTTGAATACTTAGGCCTGAAATACTTCGGCTATCACCCATACGGACGGAACGATAAGGGTGGTCGCTGGTATCCAGACTCCTCAGAACGTGCAGAGTGTTGTGACTCCGTACGGGGACCTACCCGGTCCTACCCCTGGTCCCTATGGAAGCATTGCCATAGTCTGAAACATGTAGCCTGCAAGTATGGCCTGGAAGAGTCTGAAATAAGATTCTATTTCAAGAAGAATAACATTCCACTGTTCCTCGCCAGTGATAATGCCCATGTCCGGGAATGGGTCGCGAAACAGTTAAACAAACCAGTGAAGCCTGTTGAACCAGTCATACCGGGGAGGATATATGCAGGGTCTGAGCTATGCTCCAGCGATGCACCTCAAAAAGAGGAGTCTGAAATTAATCCTGGATAAGATCCAGGAAATCCAGACTATCCACAGACACCACTACGAAACCAAATGGAAACCCTGGTATGCAAAAGCCAAAGAAGTCGGCCAGTTCTGGGGCTATCAACAGGAAAAGAAAACTCTATTCACCTTCGATCAGGATGGATATACCCACCGTGCCCCTGATAATAAGGCCGAAGCCCTCTGTTGCCCCGATAATGATCTACCCCTGATGATTGCCGACCCCTACTGGAAAGACTGTCTGGATGTCATTGAGGGCCGGTTAAAAGGAACGCTACAGGTCATACCCCACCGGCAGGACCTGATAGATGAATACCAACAGGTTGATTGGAAAGATACTCGTCGCTACCGGGTTCTGGGTGCCTATAAGGATATTCTGTACCGGAGACTACAAGACAGGTTTAGTGATCAACTCTACCATCGATTTTCTCCAGCCAAACTAATCGTTCTTCAGCACTCGGGTCGGACCTTATATCTGATCCGGTCCCATTCCAGTCTGGAATTGCTGGATAAGGAGGATTTCATCTTACACACCGTGACAGAGGAATGATATGTTAACACTCATCAGAGGCCTGCCCGGGTCCGGGAAGAGTACCCTGGCCAAGTCCATGCTGGATACCCATCGTGCCCACCATTACGAAGCGGATATGTACCGAATCGGGCCGGATGGTATCTACCGGTTCGATCCTGATAAGAACCTGGAAGCCTTTGAATGGTGTGAGAGTATGACCTATAGGGCCCTGAAAGCCGGTCTGAACGTCATCGTATCCAATACCTTCACCACGGTCATTGAGATGGGACCCTACCTGGACATAGCCGAAGAGATGCACTGGACGGACCCGGAACGATTTAAAGAGCCGGTCCCCGTCCGGGTCATTGCCTGTAAGGGTCGATTCCAGACTATTCACGGGGTTCCGTCGGAGACCATCCTGAAGATGGCTGCCCGGTGGGAACCATACCCCGGCGAGGAGATATACATACCATGAAGAGTTATCAACAGTCCCTTGAAAGATTAGACGGAGAGCTTGACCGACTTAATAAGTACCGGGTCTATACTCGGAAAGTTATCGGGATAAGATCAATATGACATGCATTGCAGATGAAACCTCAGAAATGAACTTACCCTATGGTATAGCTTTATTACTCAATTCATTTATTGATAAAGTCTGGACCCTGACCCCAGTAGACATTAAAGATATGCCCCTATATATTAACTGGGGGTCAAAGTCTACCATTTTTGAAGAAATTCTACGCACAGGTAAGTTACCCAGATCAATAAGGAGTTCCAAATGATGTACTCTGAAGCCCGCATTGAAAATGGTCAATTGGTACATAGCAATGTCAAGATTATCAGCCAGTCTGAATTGACTTCAGACTGCTGGATGATCCAGATTAACGGAGCGAAAGCCTGTACCACCTGCGAATACAAGAACAAGCCCCGGCTCTGCGGGGGTATGGCTATCAGAAAGAAGCTTGGTGTCCCTGAACCCATTACCCGAAAGAGGAAATAATATGGAACCGGAATGCCCCATGTGTGGTAGTACTAATTGGGAACCCCTCGGTAAGCTCGGTCAGAAAATGTGGTATCGATGCACAGACTGCGGAATGGACTTCACAACCGATGATATTGAACAGGAGGTCGCTTAATGTTTACTGTACTATCCAAACCTTATGATGATAACACTATCCATGATGTCTATATTGTTGACCACGACACAAAAACCAAAGAACAGTTTGAGTTTGAGTGGCTACAGATCAAAGAAACCCTATATGAAAAGGATCCTAACTATGATGTATCCAAGATCCTCGTAGCCCTGAAACGTAAAGGTTGGCAGATCCTGCACGTCTCACACGTCGAAGTTACCTATTAAAGAAAGGGGATCCCATTGTACTATTTCCCAAATCGACCCATCCTCATACCCCCAGACCCGGTCAATCCCATGTCCCCGGAGCCGGGGTATATTAATAGCCTCGAAAAAAGTGGCAAATATATCGCTGAACAGAAATGGAACGGAGACAACGTCCTGATCGACCTGTCCACCGGCCAGTTCTGGAACCGATATAAAGCCCGCCACAAGTACATGCCCTCCCCGGAAGTCCTGGATGAGCTGAGCAAATGGCCGAAACACGCCGTTCTCAATGCCGAGTTGATGCACAACCGGACCAAGTTCATTAAGGATGTCATTATCGTCCACTGCATCATGGGATGGAAAGGTAAACCCCTCCTAGGCAAGACCTGGGGTGATTCCAGACACATCCTGGAGGACATGCCCGGCGGGAAGCACGTCAGGGTGTCTGAAATCCACCAGTCTGGATTCTGGCAGCTCTTTCAGGCTGCCGACGGCGCCATCATCGAAGGGATCATACTCAAGAACCCGGCGGGGAAACTGGTGTACTCGACAACACCTCTGGCAAACGTTTCGTACATGATGAAGATACGTAAGCCCTGTAAGAAATATCAGTTCTAACCACTAGGAGTCTGAATATGCCCGCACGCTACATCCGTATCCCAATCAAAATCCTTACCGAGAAGATATCTCACCGTACTAACAGTATCTTCTACGCAGGCAGGAATATTGCCAAGGTCCAGGTCCTGAACCGGGAGTATGTCCTGACCACGTCCGGGGAATACCAGTTTGAACTGGCAGGTACGGAGTATCGGTTCGACTCATCCGATAATCCCAGAATCCCCAAGGCTGTCCGACGACTGAAGGACCACGGCCTGAAGGCCAAGGAACGCCTGGGCAGTCTGAATATATCCAACTGGGGATGGTTCGGAATCAACGTCTGGGAAAACCAGGCCCAGTCCGGCCCCGCCCGCTGGGAGTGTCTGGATTACCCGACCGATGCCTACTCCACCTACGACGAGGCAATGACCGCCTTCGTCAAATTCGTACAGAAGGATGTTACCCAATGAATTGGATAAAGGACATAGCTGCTGTAAGCTTCACGTTGATCGGCGGTCTACTCATACTTGGAATCATCATCATTATCATCAAATCCTTCCGATGGAGGTAAGAAACATCCTATGAACTACACCCTCCACCGCGGCAATGATACATTCAATCTGATCGTCGAGTTCGACTACTACCCGCCCACTCAGAGCTTCCAAGAATACCCCAGTGCCCGGCTCTGGCCCGGGGACGAGGAGGATGTAGACATTACAGCCATTACCGACCAGTCTGGAAATAAATTCCAGACTACCAGGAAGGAACAAATGGCCATTGCCGAAGCCTGCGTTGAAAAGATCCACCAGGACCGGGTCGAGACCCAAATTGATCGCTACGCTTATCTCGATAACGAAAGGTGACTGCTATATGAGTGAATACATTGGAATGAATATAAAAATCGGCGGTGAACTCCCCGCTAGTAAGATTAAGGACCTGCTCACAGCCGTCAAAGACGACCTGTCTGAAATCACCGGCCCCACTACCGAGCAGGAACTCCGAGCACAGTCCGGTAAGATTGCCTGTTGGGATGCCACATCTAACTACGGGGAATGCGACGACCTGAAAGCCTTCTGTCGGAAAAATAAGCTTGGTTATATCCATCGCTGTGACTCAACAGGGGAATACGATGCCAGCGTAGCCTACTGGATCCCGGGTATGAAGACAGAGACCAGAATGAACTCGGACCAACATGGCTCAGAAATGATCCAAAACAGCGCCATCAAACCCTACATCACCCTGCTCCTGGCCCTGGCCCGGGACGGGATCAAGGCCCTACCCCTTTTTATCAATATTGAAGGTGATGAGGAAGACGAGCTGAAAAAGATTATCGAAATAGGCCTGAAAGGGACTACCAAAATGATGTTCAATAAGCTGGAGAAGCGACTGAACGAACTCCTACCTCTGGTCCCAGACCTGCCCCCGTTTATCATAAAGGAGTAACGCTATGTCTAACGAGTTACTGGCGGCCTACCCGGACCAGGAATGCCCGGACTGCGGGGAGCCTATTCCAGACACCGCGGTCGAGGGGGATGAGTGCGTCAACTGTGGACATGTGTTCTGTACCCCACGGGAGGAGTGAGAAAAGAACCAGAAACCAGCGAGATCAAGTGCCAAAAACGCTTAACAAACTCTTTTCAAAAAGGAATTAACCCTATGAAACTCCACCTCTCCAAACATGAACTCGACAGTACCCAGAAATCAGGCGGCCTCGAAATCACCATCGACGGCATCCAAGGTGACCCCACCGAGAAATGCCCCGGCACCTCCGTGTTCCTGGAATGGTATGACGGTAAGATGCAGCTCCACGTCTGGACCGAGAACCAACAGGACGCCCAGACTATCATCCTGACCCCACTCAACGAAACAGGAACTAAATGAATACCCGCGTCGCAAACCATCCCTCGAAATCACAAGACTCGAACAAGCCCTCCAAGAAACCAACCCAGACCCGGACTGGGACAGGGCCGCAGCACAGGAAGAAGCCCTGCATCTCTACGAAACCTTCCACGAATTCGAGGTACCAGGAGAACAATCATGAGCCTCAAAAAATGTGCCAGCTGTGTGAGTAAAGGTACCGATGGCGGATACTATGGAGCCATCATACGGAAATGCCCAAACTGCAAAACCGAATGGTGCCCTAATTGTGAACATCATTCAGATAAATGCCCCCAATGTGGTGCCCTGGGAAGATCCGTAGCAGCTTAAAAAGGAGTAGCATGAAAACCCCATCCGTCGTCCGAGTAGCCGTCAGTAATAACTTCAACTGTACGGATAAGGAATGGAAACATCTGGATACCATCGCCAACCAACACCCAGACAAATCCTTCTTCGTGAACTGTAATATCAATACCCCGAAGCTTATTACCATCAAAGACCACCCCTACAAGGCCGTGGTCACCACCAACCCAGACCTGGTACTTAAATCGATCGATACCCATACCGCTATACATAAGATTCTGGATAAGCTCGAGCCCATCAGACCCAACCTGGCCTTCGTCCGGGTCAAGTACATCCCCAATAACGAAGGCATTAACTACCTACTCGTATCCCTACTGGGCGAAGGATATAAGGTGGTCGTTACCCTCCAACGCTTCATCAACAAGGCCACCCTGCTCAAGTACTCCGGTCTGGAATGTTATGAGCACTCCTGCACCCGATACCGCCTGGCCGGGATCGAACTCCAGAAGATCATTGAACTCGTAACCAACCTCCGGGAGACCATGGGTGCATCAGTCTGGATCTGTGACCAGTCTGGAAAAGGCTGCCAAGGCTGCGGACTATGCTCCAAGCTCACGACAGGCCAGGACCTGCCCATCTATAGCCTGAACCTGTCCACGTCCGGAATATGTAAATTTCAATGTGCGGATTGCTACGCAAAAGCCATACAAAAATTTACCCTCGGATGTGGTCATCGCCCCATGGCTTATGATAAGATCCAGCAGAATGATAAGCAGGCCGGCCGTACCAAGCATATCCAGGAGGCCTCCAGAAGGGTTTACAAATCAGGTAGAAGGGTTGTATAATACAGTAATTATACCTTGAAAGGAAAGCCTATGTGCATCCTTAATAATATAGAGAATCGCTTCCGCAAGGTTACTGGGTATGGTGATTTATCCCAGTATCCTATGGAGAGGTCGGGTGGGTTTGCGACAGACAAAGATAAGTCAAGGGACTTTGCCGAGGTCTTTACCCCGCCGCATATCGTGGATAAGATGCTTGAATCCATACCCAGTCTGGATAGCTCATCTAAGACCCTGGATCTGTGCTCGGGACATGGACAGTTTACCATACGCCTTCTGCGTAAGTTCTATAAGCAGGATAAGAAGTTTGATGTCTTAAAGTATCTTAAGACCAAGCACTTCTTTGCTGAACTGCAGCTTGAATCCTGCTATAAACTCCTGTGGACATTCGGGACCGGTATCAATCTGGCGATCGGTGATGCCCTTAAGCTAGGGAGATTACCGCATAAATGGCAGGGTGTATGGCTGTATGTAGAAAAAGCTGATATATGGGTGAACATAACCCACACGGTCAAAAAGGCATTGGGTAGTACAGTTGATACTAATATTAAAGGTGGATACGAGCTGTTCCCCTATGACGCTGACGAAGAGAAGAGCTTTGTAACATTGATAGAAGGTCTGGGGACGTGGTTGAACCATATAGCAAAGGAGCCTAAAATGGAGCTTAATAAACTTGTTGAGATACCCGCTGGCCGGGAACTATTAAAGAACATGGTACGGGAAGTGGCCACGGATGTGGAAGACAATTGGCAGACTGTTAAGACCCCCGAATGGGTGGCCAAGGAAATGGTACGTTGTATCCCTGACCTAAAAACACGGTCGAAGTTTCTGGTGCTGTTCAATGTTGAATTACTGGAAGCCCTGGTAAAAGAAGGTGTACCCGTTTCAAAGATTACCTTTGGGTCCGACTCCGCTTTGGAAGAAGCCATGGTTCAGGGAATATATAAGAGGCTCAAGACTATCCCTCTTGGTCATTGCCTTGAGGATATGAAAAAGGCCCTGGAAGGGCATGCTGGTCAGTATGATGTGGTTCTTAGTAATCCCCCGTATCAGATCATGGATGGAGGTTTCAAGGCTTCTGCCAAGCCTATTTACCATGAAATCGTGATGTATACTATTGACGAGCTCAAGCCTCAGTTTGTCTGCATGATTACTCCTTCCCGTTGGATGGTTGGTGGTAAGGGTCTGGATGCCTACCGTGCAAGGATGCTACATGATAAGCACATTCGTCTTATCGTAGACTTCCCAGGTAATGCAGAGGTCTTTGAAGGTGTCAGTATCTCAGGGGGAGTGTCTTACTTCCTGTGGGATAGTAGTCCTAATCCGTCTGGACTCTGTACCTTTGTCGGTACGAACCAGTCCGATAGAGACATTGGGGAGTTCGATGTCCTTGTTCGGCATAATACTTCGGTACAGATTCTCAAGAAGGTTATTGCCAAACATGCAGGGAAGCCTTTTTGTGACCAAGTAGTGTTGCCAAGTAAACCCTTCGGCATGCGTACATTTTTCAAAGACTGGGTTCCTGAAAACACGATAGGAGCGGTACCTGTTTACACATGTCTCAAGGGAGACATCAAATACACACAGTCTCAGAACATCATGGATACACATGGGGTTCTTGGGAAATGGAAGGCTCTCACAAGCAGAGCCAACGGAGCAGGACAGGAATGTAATGAGGCAGGAGCGAAATCGGTTCTGGCTGACGTCATTGTGACCAAACCTGCTGAAGCCTGCACCGAAACCTTGATCGTGGCCGGAGCATTTAACACCAAGAAAGAGACAGCCAATTATGCCGGGTATATGAAGACTCGGTTCTATCGGTTCATGTTGTCTCTCAGGGTTATTGCTCAGGACATCAACAAAGAAAAATTCGCCTGGGTTCCTGACCTCGGGAACTACACCAACCCTGTGACCGACGAAGATTTGTACGAACACTTCGGTCTGACCCAGAAGGAACAAGAGCACATCAACTCAACCATCAAGGAGATATAATCACAATGGAAAAGTCCCTTTTGGAACAGGTGGAAGAGTCAATGGCAAAGACGGGGGAAATAAAGACCTCCGTCTTTCTTGATTTCATAGCTAATAACCGACCCCATCAAACAAAAGCCCTTGAGGCTATCGCCAAGTCCGACCGGGGCCAAGTTATCCTCCCCACGGGCACGGGCAAGACCCGGATCCAGGTGGCAATGATAGTAATGGATATGATTGCTAAGGCGCAGGAAGGTACTCTGGGGGTTTACGTCATAGCTTCCCACAGACTCCTGCTTAACAAGCAGCTCATGGACGAGCTACTTGACCTATGCCTCAAGTGTGGTCTTCCGGTCAATGCCTTATATGTAGGGAGCGATCGTCACGATGATAAGGAAGTATATGATAAATATTTCCACGACATCGTGGGTGACTTCCAGGTAGGCTATACCACCTCCGGTTCTGAGATCAAGAGCTTTGCTGAGAACACCAGGAATGCCGGGCGTCATTTGATCGTGGTATCCACATACCACAGCTTCGACCATATGGCTACCCTGGACACTATTGATATCTGTGCCTATGATGAAGCCCACAATACCACTGAGGAAAATTTCCACTTTAATATTGAACAGGTAATCAAAAAGATAAAGCGGAATTACTTCTTCACAGCCACCCGAAAAGTTTGTACGATAACTGGACATGGCATGGAGGATGAAGCCCTTTACGGCAAAGTCATTATCGAGATCAGCCCTACCGAGATGATTAATGTAGGGGAGATTGTCCGTCCCAAAATCATTACCATGTTCCTGGACAATGACACTTCCAAAAAGGGCGTTGTCTCCACGGGCAATCAACATATGCTCGCAAAGACCGTCATTGAAGCGTTTATCCGTAGCAAGGAACAGGTCAAGCTTGGTTCCAACCCTGATGCTATTGAAAACAAGATGATTGTATCCTCAGAGGGAAGTGATGAACTGAATCTTGTCCAGGAGAGTACCGAGTTCCAGGATTACTGTAAGACGAACAACGTACGGGTCTTCTCCTTCTCTTCAAGATATGGCTTTTTCATAGATTTTGAAAAATCCGATAGGGACAAAGTCTATGATGCCATGAAGAACCTATCCGACCAGGAGGATGCAATCCTCCTACACATTGACATCCTTACAGAAGGAATGGATCTTCCGGCCATCACTTCAATCCTTCTTCTACGGAACCTTAACGAGATCAGTCTATTCCAGACCCTGGGCAGGGGCCTGAGACTGACCAAGATCGACCGTCAGGGGCTGTACTCAGGACAGATAACGAAAGAACAGTTCGTGAAACGACATGCCTACCTTATCCTGCCTCTGCATTTCGAAAAGATGGATACCTCCTGTGAGGACATGAAGAAAACTATCCAAGATGTGGTAGGCACCTATGGTATCCCCGTGGAGGAGTTCCTGCCTCCTGAGGGCTTTAAAGCACGTAGGAATGAAGAACTGGACTTGGTTACCAAGGCTAAGATGAAAGTCAAGGCTGGTAAGGATTACCCTCTTCTCTCGGTGATTGAGGACTTCATCATAGGGGAAGTTAAAAAGGATCTTCCCAAGGACTCCAAGGGATTATATGATGCCCTGATGAACCTGTTCAAGAAAATGGGAGGAAAAAATGCTTAAAACCGCCGGCCATGTAAAGAAACATTATAAACCCTGCTGCATTATTTTCGAAGACTTCATGAAACGGAATGGGGTCAACGCTACATTTGATGCCTTCCTTGTTGAAATAGATAAGTGGGCTGTCAAGATAACTGACCCCGAACAGCAAGACATGCTCCGTGGGGATATGCTGGAAATTCTCGCGGAGATATTCTTCGGGGCATTCCCTAATGACCCGGCAGTGGGTCTTACCGACTATACCCCTGTACCTTTACCCCAGGATTATGGGGTGGATGGTACAGGAAAGAACGCTGCGGGCACAGACTGTGCGGTACAGATTAAGTACCGTGGTAATCCTACGAACCTTGTAACCTATCCAGAGATCGCCCGTACCTTCACGTCTGCAGTTCTTCAAATGAACCTACCCCTATATAATGGACAAGACAGCATCTTCATCTTTACATCAGCCTATGATGTGACGGTGGCCTGTAAGACTGTGATGGGGAATAAGATTCATGTACTGAGTCGGGGTATTATTCAGAATAAGATTGATAACAATATCAACTTCTGGAATCATGCCTATAAAGAGATTTCAAGTACACTTCTACCAGTCACGCAAACCATTACGGTTAAGGTTACTTAAAGGAGTCTGAATATGCTGATAAACTCGCCGAGTACCCAGTCTGGAATGTATACACGGTCCGATAATAAACCCATAACCCTCAGAGACCTCCACACCACCCTAAGCAATATCAAGAACCCAGACTGGGACCGGCCCGTCATCATGTCCTCCGACGAAGAAGGCAATGACATGCTCTCCCTGTATGGAATCGAAATCAACAAAACCGGCCAAGTCACCCTCTGGCCATGCCATATATAAGAAAGGAGTTCCATAAAAGTTATTCACAAGTAAGTTAATCGATTAGAATAAATCCCGGCAACAAGTTACCTGCTACAACTAAAAGCCATGATCTGTAACGGTCATAGCATAGTACATGTAAATGGTAAACATAAGTTGCCCCGACCAACTTACAATCCACAAAGAAAAGACTTGACAACGATCAAAATCCGTGGTATAATGATACTACGCATACAAAAGGAGACCCTCTATGAAATACTCTATCATCATCCTCGCCCTGCTGTTCACCATGATCGGCTGCTCCACCCACGTCAGCCACCCCACCCAGCCATCCCAGACCCAGAGCACAGGCCTGGCTAAGGTGTCCGTCAATATCCCACCACTCATCGCAGCTATGCTGGAAGCCAGAGGCCTGCTTATAATCCAGGCCAATGACATGGTCACTATACGCAAAACCATCCCCCTCAACAGCATCTCCGAAACCCCAGTCCCAGCTGGCCCCGCCCGGGTCTTCAGTCTGGATATCGTAGACACCAACGGAACCACCCAGTACAGCGGCGCCGATACATCTGATATCCTGGCCAATGAACCAACCGATATCAATATCCCCCTGTACAGGGCTTCAGCACCCGTCACCATCCAAGCCACCATCATGGATGACTCTTCCAGCTATCGGTATTACAGATTCCTGGCATCCGCCAGTACCCTGGCCGGGCCCCATGAGTCTATCCTGGTAGAAACCCATTTCATAATGGCCGGCATATCCTACCCCAAACCCGATAGCTTCTCTATCCTCTCCTATAGCCCCATGGTCATAGGTAATATCAATAGCCTCTTCAATGACAATAGCACAGCCAACGCAGGCTATGTCAAATGGACATACACCCAGCCCTGGGAATGGGTCATAGACATGCACGTAGATTATACCTTCGAGAGCTTCTATATGGCCTCATGGGAAACCTTCTTCTATCATGAGCCATCCAGTGTATCCATCTACGGATCCCATGCCCCTACCGGGCCCTGGGCACTGTTAGGAAGCCAGGTATTCACCAGCATCTATCAGAATGCTACTATAGCCCTGACCTATTGATCATAGCAGCCCCCGGACACCGGGTCTTGTATCCAAGACCGGGGGCTTTCTATTCCTTGAAGCCCAGTCTGGAATTGAACCCATGATACCCAACATGACCCCGCCGAGGAGCTTTCTATTCCGTCGCGGCTCATGGAATTGAACCCATAACACTGTTTGACCGCGGGTGGAACTTAATGTTTCGCATGCGGGCTCAATTCCATCTGCCTAAATTTAAAAGATTTCGCCACTTTTTTCCAAAAGTACCGGTGTTTGGTGACTTTCTGACCCTAAACATCTACTTTCAATACCCAAACTCAACCCGAAAATTCTCGTAAACCTTTATCAGAGTATAGAGTTATAGAAAACTGAACCATAGAGCCAGTTCTAAAACCACCGGTGTTTGGCAAACTTACCGTCTGATCTCATCAATCAGGCCATGGCCCCGTCGATCAAGCAGCCGATGTCTCCAAAAAAGAAACATTCCCCAGACCCGTTATGACAACAGTCAGGGCGAAGACGGGTCTCCCTTTTTAATAGCCGGTAAATCCATCCCGATCTGGGGCCTACTCCTACCCCACCCCGGCCCGGATCGGGGTTCCTAGGGTATCCTCCCCCTGTTTAATGGCCTTCTGAAGGGTAGTCTGGAATAAGCACGTAATTCCTCGAACCCAACCCTGGAAATCCGAATCAATCGAGTCCCAGGCCCCAGTCCAGACTGAGACCGGGTAATAATCTTTCAAGACATTATTCGTCATAAAAGATTATCACCCAGACTGGGACCGGGGCATGATCAGACAGATCAATGGACTCCCCATAGAGAAGAGAGGATAGAACCAGACCAGAACCCGGCCCGGGACGGGGTAAAATTATTTTATCTGGGACATTAAAAGATCCCCGACTTCCGGGGCCTATTATTGTGATAACTCATTTTAACAGGTACCTCGTCTGTCCGGGCCTTACTGTCGGACCCCAGACTGGAACCTATACGTTTATCCCAGACCAGTTCCCCGGTCTGGGTCTGGACCTACAGTCCCTGGATAGGGGTAGTGGGGTAAACGTAGTCGCCTTTGTTTGATATTGTGGTGTGGATGAGTAGGGGTAGTCTTTGGTTTATGGAAGATGAGTGAGATAAAATCTTCTTTACTTCTGATGATAATGTGTGTATAATACTATATCCCCTTGGGGAGTGTAGGGGTTACGTGGAATTTCTCCTGGAAGTGCTTGATTTTAAAGGAGATACCCCAATTTCTGCGGAAATTAAGATTTAAAGGTTAGTAATAGATCACCCGGTCGGGACTGGGTCATTTTTTCAAATATTAGTAAGATGATGATTTTTATTATTATCTATTAAGACTTTCAGGTTAGGTCTTAGGGCAGTGGGTATGTTATGGGAACATATTTCAATAACCCATAGGATGTTGTAAGTTTTAGGATGTTGGTAATTATGGGCTATCAGGCTATGGTTATATCAATAGGGTGGAAAGGTAGGGTAGGATCTTGAATGCTATAAAAACTTTGGAAGTTGGGAAGATATATGAATTAAGTGAGGAGGATGAGGATTCCATGCTGATAATGGTTACCCGAGTCACCCAATTATCTGATCTCCAATTTCGTCTGCGGTCCCGCCGAAGGGGTAAGACTCCCCGGACTTCTGAGTTTTTGTTCGTGGACTATGTATTGTTAGCAGCTTGTACGGATGAGGAGACTATGCGTGTATGGACCAGCAGGGGTTATCATAATAATTTGCAGATCAATCCCAGGACTGGGCATTATATTTTGGCCAGAGGTTACATCATGGATTATTTTCCTAAAAATAGCGTGTGTAAGATTAAGGCGGTTCCTATAAGGGATCTTCCTCTTTATGTAGGCCAGAGGGTCACGGATTTTTTTGGAGCATTAATTAAAGGGTTAGAATGAAAAGGATCCGGGTGGGATCCTTGGTTTTCAGGGCCGGTCTGAGGACTTGGAGTTGTTTTGGATAGTCGGTTGAGGGGGAGTTGCTGATGATGAGCGTACATCGTTTAAGGGGTATATATAATGCCTGCTACTAATCAGTGTAGGGCCTGTCTAGGGATGGTTCGGGATCGATCGTTCTGTGCCAGGTACGGGCAGCAAGGAGTGGTATGTTCCGGCAGATGTCCGGGAAATCCAGTCCGGGTGATGATAGACGGTGAATATCTGGGATGCGCGTGGGGTTTCAAGGCTGAGCTACCGGATTTATCTATGGGTATGCCATTGAGTCGTTACGATCGGTTGAGGGGTAAGGGTTCTATACCTTTTGCCATATAGATTAGGGGGGTATTATGTCTATGAAATATGTGGTGATACGTAGTACGGGTAGTCATTCTCCTGAGGAGTTGTTTATATTTCCAGCGTTTATAGTACATGCGGTCATGGTGGATATGTTGCGTAAGGGGTTTCCGCGATTGGAGGTTGTATCTGCTGGTACTTTCAATAATTACGTCTATAGGAAGGATGCCGATCATATTTTTGATCAGGTTGGGTTATCCGGGGAGTCCACGACTCTCAAGGTCCGGTCCCGGTCTGAGGACTTGGAGTTGTTTTGGCGGAGTTCTATGGGAGCCTGAGGTGGAATTAAATTGAGATTAAGGGAGCCGGGTATCCAAATTCCGTTCCCTCACCTATATTTTCACTTTAAAGGGAGTGGGGATTTGCACGGTTAGCGTTTTCCGAGTGAATTGACCATTAAAGAAGGGGGTATTTATGAAGATTCAGGTGACGATGAAGACGTCGGATGTTTTGGAGTATGCGGTAGAGGAAGCTGTTCGTTTGAAGTATGATCTTGATGAGAGCAGTGATCTTTCAGATAATGATGACGCTTTTAATGATCGGATTGATACTTTGGGTGTGTGTGAGAAGTGGTTCAGGTATAAGGAGTGTGTTACTGTGGAGATTGATACCGAGGCGGGGACTTGTGTAGTGGTTCCGGTGTAGTATGTTACTGTTCTTGGCCCTATGTCCGAGTTCACAACGTGGTGTTGAGTGATTATCAGGCCCTATATACTGATGTTGGTCAGCGGGGTATTGCTTACCGTGGGCGATCTGTTCATGAAGCAGTGGGTGGTATCTAAGACGCATTGGTTTTATGTTATTGGTATAGCGATCTACTTTATTGGTCTTAATTTTCTTGCTCAGGCTTACCTGTTCCGGCACATAGCGATAGCCACGACGATCGTAAACATTCTGAACGTGGTGACGCTGTCTATCATCAGTTGGGTGTTATTTAAGGACTATTTAACCGTTAAACAGATATGTGGATTGGTGTTGGCGACAGTGGCATTGGTTCTTTTGGAGTCATAACAAAAGGGGTTACCATGAATAAGGTTATAGAGTCTGTGAAGCTGACTGATGTTCAGTACAAGGACTTGGTGGTAGGTATAGAGGGGATGGGCCGTAGTCGTAAAAGGGAGCAGGGTAAGATTGATGAGGCGGATTTTCTGTGTGGTGCGATGGCGGTGTTTTTTCTGTTGGACATTCCTGTTCCTTCGTGGCCGTTGGCTATGATTGCCGGGCGGAAGATTCTAAGAAGGGTAAGAAATGCCTGATAGGGGGGTTTTATGAAGCAATATTTTGAGTCTTTCATGTGTGGTGTTCTTTTTCTTATAACGGCATCGAACCTTTATCAGTGGGTTATAGGGGAGGCTGTTTATATCAAGCAGGTTCAGGATCAATGGAATGACCCGAGATCGGAAGAGCGTCGTGTAGGGAAAGAGTGTAGATC
>OFNC01000005.1_pt1 | contig 46560 bp, 73 predicted proteins | sample 1541971 | NCBI WGS metagenome assembly OFNC01 (sample SAMN04958489, study PRJEB24370) | sediment metagenome | isolation source: lake sediment | place: USA: Lake Hill lake, St. Paul Island, Alaska | collected 2013 | reverse complement strand
CTTCTGTGACTGGAGTTCAGACGTGTGCTCTTCCGATCTGGTTCTTTTAATAACGGAGACGGTTTAATAACTATGTTAGAAGGACTTGACTTTAGCGGGGGCATTTTATCCACGGGTAATGTTACTGACCTTATCTCTGCAAAAGTTGGTACTTATTCAACTGGTACAGGAAAAATCACTGGTAATATAGAAGGACTTCGTGTTAATGCGCTTGATGCTTATTCAGTTGATGTCACAACCAGTATGTACGGCATAAATATACTTGATATGACAGCGGTAGCTGGGGCGACTAAAGTTGGATTAACTATCGGGAATATCAGCGGTGCGTCTTCAAATAACTATTCAATATACACAGGAACAGCTACTTCTTATTTTGGTGGAAGTATAGGTATAGGAGTTACTGCCCCATTAACTAAATTAGAAGTACAAGATGGTTTAACTACGGTTGGAGCAGTTTTAACTTTAAGTTCAAAAGAAACTTCCACAGTTAAAGATGATATTCTTGGAAGGATTAATTTTAGGGCGGCATTGGACGCTTCCGGGTCTGATGCTATTTTAACAGGAGCCTCTATAGCCGCTATCGCAGAAAATACATTTTCAGCAACTAATAATGAAACCGGATTACAGTTTTCAACTGGGGCCTCTGAAGCTGCTGTTGAAAGGATGAGAATAGATCATCTTGGTGAACGTATATATGAAACCTATGTTGTTAAAAAAGTAATTACAAAAACCGGAATTGCGGATAACACAGCAACATCTTTTGCACGGATAACTACAGTTGATGAAGCTGGTAATACTGATGGAGGTGGTTATGCCGTCTTTGTTAAAGGATTAGTTGGTCATTCTGTCTCTTCAGCTAATGCCGCTCCTGCTGCAAAAAGTTTTTCAGCAACGTTTGCAAGAGTTATGGAAAAAACAGGAACCGGAGTAAATTCAGCCGTTAGTGAAATAATCGAAAGCGCTTCTGCGGCTGTAGGTGCGGCCACAAGGGATTTAACTACCGTTACGCTAACTGTATTAGAAACATCTGAATATTTAAATGATCTACAAATTCTAATCGACTTAACAGGAACTACAGTTCAGACAGGGCAAGTGATTTTTGAAATAACCTTAATTTGGTATGGGTTTTTAACAGCCCCGACAATAACAGCTTTATAAACCTTTTAACAAGATAGGAGAATCAGATGGAACAGCAGAAACAACAGAATATGGAATTAAATCTCGAAGTGGTCAGCAAAATGTTAGGTGATAAGGATATTGCTATTCTATCGTTACAGTCGATGGTGCAGAAACTAATGGAAGAATTACGGATATGTAAAGAAAAACCTGTGGAGATTAATAAAGAATAATTGGAGGGTTTAAAATGGCAAACATCGTTCAAGCTGGTGGTTGGAATAATCCTGGTATAGACCCTACAACGGGGCAACCTTATAGACAGCCTATGCAGACACCTATTACAGATGGTGGGTTTGTAGACCCCTGGAGAGGAAGTCCTGTACCTGGGTATGACCCGTGGGCTGGAACGAAAAATACTCCAGTGCCTTCAAATCAAGGACCTGGTTTACCCCAACAACCTATGCAGACACCTCTTGGCCCTCCTGGGAATAATAGAAATATAGGTCTTACAGCGCCTTGGCAACCCATGCAGACACCATTAAGGCAACCTTCTATCTATCAATCCCAAGCAGGTCAACCGTCTTACATTAATCCAAGTTTATATACCGGAACGCCTAATTCATTAGGTCAATATGCTGTAAATAAACAGTATCAATCTAATGTATATAAACCATTCAGTAATACGGCGAGTATGTTGAGTAACTATTTTGGAACTGGGACTACTGGTTCTAATGCACAAACTCCTGCAAATCAAGGATTATTATCATTAGGTATGCGTGATGCTAATAATGGTTCACAATACAATGACAATAGAGCGTTTGGTTCAGAAGGTTCAGCTTCTCAATTAGAAGGTGATGCGAGAAGTGATAGCCTTAGTCCTATAGGTATGAAAGGATTAGCTGGACTTATTGCTTCGTTATTTGGAGGTCCAATGGGATTTTTAATGGGTAATGTTAAATATGGGATGAACGCATTAAAAGGTGGTGGTAATAATCAAGGTCGTTTTGATGCTGCTCAAAATACATCTGGACTTAGAGGTGCTACTGGAGCTTATACCGATACAGGTTATGGAACTGGTTTTGGTAATGAAGGAAACCCTGGTGGTGGAGATTTTTCAGGTGCAGAAATGAACTCAATGGGGGCAGACCAAGGCGGTTGGTTATAATGCTTAATCTTATATCAAAAAAGAATGATGTAGTTACCAATATCGACATCCGTGACAAGATTTTAGGCATAGAATCTATCATGTTTATGCGGAAGGATATTCAGATCGAAGTACCTGTAACCCATTATTTTTCCACAGGAGTTTACGCCCGTGAGATATTTATACCTAAAGGTTCATTGATTGTCGGCAAGATTCATAAATATGACCAGATCAACATAATATCACAGGGAGATATATCAGTTGTGACAGAACAGGGGCCAATGAGGATTAAAGCTCCTTATACGGTTATTTCACCGGCAGGGACTAAGCGTATCGCTTATGTCAATGAAGATACCGTTTGGACTACTATTCATCCGAATCCTAAAGATGAAGAAAATCTTGATAAATTAGAAGATATATTGATAGCTAAATCGTTTGAAGACTTTGAGAAATTTCAATTAGATTGTAAGACATCCTTACTGAAGGAGATAAACTAATGGCATGGTCAAGTGTAGTTTCAACCGTAGTAGGCGCTGGGGCAAGTTATTATTCAGCAAAAAAAGCATCTGAAGCTCAGCAAGAGGCATCTCAGCAGGGTATTAATGCCCAACAGGGTGCTTCCGATACCAATCTGAAGATATATAATCAGCAACGAGCCGATCAGGAACCGTTCAGGCAGGCTGGATTACGTTCTCTTGCTGATTTTCAACGGATGCTTACAGGTGGATATAATATGCAGGAATCTCCGGCTGCTCAATATGCCTCACAGCAGGGAACCAGGTCTTTAAACAGGCAACTGGCTGCCAGGGGTGGTTTAGGAGGCGGGAATGCGGCTCAGCGACTTGCTGAACTTAATTCGGGTATTGCGGCTAACGATTGGAATAATCAATATACCCGTTTGCTTGATGCTCTTAAATTAGGTACGGGAGCAAGTGCTTCAATGGGTACTGCCGGTCAAAATTATGCCAGCGGTCAACGGGGTATTGCCAATAGTTTATCTGATCTATATGGTCAACAGGGTGAAAGTAGAGCCAGTCTATATGCTGGACTACCTGGAATGCTTGGTAATGCTTTGACAACCGGATTGAATATGAAGGATTATACCAATAGTCAAGATACTCCTTATACCTATGATAATAGTTATTATAATTATACGCCTTATAATTATACAAATGAAGGTAGCCAAAGTCTAAATCGTAACAGTGGAGTGTAAATTAAAATCGAGGTGATTTATGGTTGATATATACGGTGGAACAAGTACGGGTGGGTTGGCTAATTTAAATAATACCTTATCAAGATTAGCTGAACAAAACAGGCAAGCACCTTATGAAGCTGAAAGATTAAATGCCATGAAACGCACGGGTGAATTGGCCGGTATGAATTTGAATGAAGAAAAAAGGAAGCAATTTGGGCTTATACAGGCTCAAAATATTCAACCGTTACCTGGTGAAACACCTGAACAACTATTAATGCGTCAAAGAAAATTATTATATGATACTGGAAATTTAGATTCTTCAACTCATTTACAGGGGTTAGCAGATCAAGAAAAAAAGAATAGAGAGTATATTGGAAATAGATTAAGTGAACTTTGGACACATTCTGGAAAAGATAAAGCTACCTTTATAAAAATGGTAGAACAGGAAATGCCAGGTAAAGGTCAATTTGCTGCTGAACTAAATTTTAAAAATGGTCAAATAACAACTAATTATTATGATAAAAATCATAAATTAATCGGACAAAAACTTGTTTATGATTCAGGTCAAACTGATATTTGGGGCGATACATCAGGAAAACCACCTAAAACTTATAAACCTGATAAAGCTGATAAACCTCATATTTATACTCCAAAAGAAGTAGATGATCAGTTATATCCTTTAGTTGCTACTACAAAAAAAGATAAAAATGGTAAAGTTATTACTGAATATGACCAACAAAAATTATTTAATTTACAACAAAAATATAGTAATTATTTAAATCAAGGTATGTCATCTTCCGATGCTATGAGTAAAGTTAAATCAGAAGAATTTCCTGAACCTAATAAGTCTAATTTTGAATATGGCGATCCTACTGGTGGAATAACTCCGCCTAATCAAAATCCAAGTGTATTTAATCAACCTAATTTTAAACTACCTGGGCCGCCAACTATGAAAAAACAAATAGGAACATCAGGTGGAAAACCTGTTTATGATTTAGGTAATGGTAAATGGCAAGTAGGGGATTAATATGGTAGATATTGTAAATGCTGGTTCTATTAAATTTGATGAACCACAAAATAATATAGTTGATGCGGGATCAATTAAATTTGATGAACCTGAAAGCAATATAGTTGATGCTGGTTCTATTAAATTTGATGAACCTGCCGCTGTTGATAATCGTACGGCATCAGCTATGGCATTTAAGAATAAATATGATTCTCACATGGCAACCTTAAGCCAAGGTCCTTCAAGTGAATTAACGCTTAAAAGCGCACCGGAACTTGCTCGTCAATGGGGTAGTGAATTTGTTACTTCTGCTTTATTTGATATAGGAACTTGGCCTCATAAAAAGGTTATGAGTTGGCTTGAATCCATGCAACCTAAAGATGTTCCTGAAGGGTATATTGCAAAAGGTAAATATAAGGCTGATCTAATCAAAAATGGTGAATGGTCAAAAGCTCTTTCTGTTTCTTTACTTGATACTGCTAAGACAACTCCGTTAGGTTTATTTGCGAAACCAGATAAAAATATTGAATTATCTGGATTAGGTAAAACTTCCGCTGAATTTGCCGGTTTAACGGTTCCTATTGGTGGAGGTGCAAAAGTAATTGAGATGGGTGCTTTGAAACTTGCTAAATTAGGTGTCCCAAAATATTTAGTACCTTTAGCAAGATTAACCGCTTGGGCTGGCTTTGGAACCGCTGAAAGTTATTCTAAACAATTATTTAAAGAAGCAGACTCATTGCAAAAAATAATTGAAGGTCAAAAAGATATATCTAATAAGGATGCTATTTTTAATGGTATGATGTACGCAACCGGTGAAGCCGTGATAGGGTCTGTTGTTCATGGATGGAGAATCAGAAAAAGTATAAATGAATTATCTAAACTAACCGGAAGACCGACAGTAGATATTTTACATGAAAATTTACATTATGGTAAAACAGGTGAATTATTAAAATCTTTGACTGATGAAGTCGTAAACCAAAAGAAGATTAAAATTGATGCAATTATAAATGCGGTTGAAAAAACAAAAGCTGAAGAATTATTCGCATCCAGAACAAATTTTATTAATGCAATTAATAATATAAAAGATGGTAAAGCAAAAGCTGAAGAATTAGCAAAAAGTCTTGATGAACAGCTTAAAAGTGCAAAAGCATCTGCTCAAGTTTTTGAACAATCTGGAGTTGGAACTGGAAAACAATTAATTAGTGATGTAGAAAGGCATAAACAATTTTTAAAAGGTCAGGCTTTGGAAAATGATGCCACTATTGAATTTATAGGAAATACAAAAGTTCCCGATATATTTTCTATAAAAACACCTGAAGATGCTTTTTATATAGGGCAGGCTTTAAGTAAAGATCAATATCAATCAATCATATCTAAATATGAAGGTAAACTTGCCGGAGATGTTATTCCAGGTTATGGACCTAAACTAACTTCACCTAAAGAAATGAGGCCAGGTGTAGGTAAGGCAATTCAAAATTTAAAAGCCCTTAGAGATGGATATGAAGGTAGGACACCTGTTTTTAAACGACCTCCTGGTGATATTAAAAAAGAATTTACTCCTGAATATGGTCAACCTTCAAAAGCAAAATTTATACCTGATGAAGAAATGCCGCCTATGGCTGAAAAACCATCTATTCCTAAAGAAGTTCCGGTAGCACCTATTAAACCACCTATTGAGGTTCCGGTTGCTCCTGTTACTGCAACTGAAGCACCTACTAAAACAAGTGTACGTTCAAAACCAGCACCGGATATAGGTCTTACAGGTGAAAAAGGGGTTCCTAAATATCATAAAGATTTAATGGAATATTTAGAATTAGATCCTGAAAGAACATACGATAAAACAAGTTCTAAAGAAATTGCTACTTTGATTTCAGGTATGATGAAAGAAGACCCAGATCGTATAACTAAAATAGCTTTTGGAGAATTACCTTTGCCTAACGGGATGAGATTAGGCCATATAGTTAAAGCGGTTGAATTAAGAGCTAAAGAAGCAGGAGATGTTGCAACATTAAGAAGATTAGCAAGTTCTGATTATATTAATAAAGCAGCTACGGAAGCAGGTAAAACATTACAGGCTTTTGATAATCAAGTTCCGGATGATTCTGATCCGGTAAAATCTATATGGCTTTTAAATAAAATTAAAGAAGAAAATGTAGTTAAAAAACTAAGGGGTAAGAATAAAGGTAAAACAGTCGATAATTTAGTATCTGAAGAAATGGCTTCTCTTGAAAATGAAATTAAAAAAGAAGCTAAAAAGCAAAATCCTAATACCTTATCTAATTACTTGAAGGGATTGGAGTGTTGATATGGCTAAGAATTGTTTAAACAAAGAAGAGTCTGTTAAATTTTTACGGCAATTAAAAGCTGATGGCATAGACACCCTTAAATTAGATGCTATGGGTAATGCAGGCAGAAAAGAATATTTTAAAAAAGCATTAAGTGATGAAGCTGCCGATATGGTCAATTTAAACTTTGAAAAGACTATCTTGCTTAAACATAGAGAAAGAGGTCTTATTAATTGGATAAAGAAAATTGAAAAAAGTGGCGATAAAATAGAGAAAAAAGTTTATAAAGATATTTTAACTAAAATCCGTAGTGTTGAAAAGGTTATGTCACCTGCCGATGAAAAATACTTTTATGCTGATCTTATAAAAACAAAACTTGGGATGTCTGTATCATTTGAAGAGTCTAAAAACATACTTGATTTATCAAATAAAATTAGTAACGCAAAAGAAATTATGTCGAAATTACCTAAAACAGAACCAGGACATTACACTAAAGAACAGATGAATTATGGACGGGCATATATAGCTTTTACGAATTATTTCAATGATATTAAACATGAAGGAATGAAAACTTCTTTTGGTGCAAAAGTTATAGATAGGATATTACATCCAGCTAAAACAGCACTTATGCTGGCCGGATCATCTAAATCTTTAAAATCTACACTTGATTTTAGTGCAATACTAAGGCAATCATGGAAATTGATATTTAATCATCCTATCATTTGGGCTAGAAATTCAATTCAAAGCATATCAGCCGGTATTAAAGAATTAGGCGGTAAAAATGTTTTAGACGAATTAAACGCTTATATTATATCTCGTCCCAGTTATGCTCTATCTAAAACAGCTAACTTAGCTACGGGGACTATTGAAGAAGCGTATCCTAACCAAATGAAATGGTTAAAGAAACTTTGGGTTATAAAAAATATATATAAAATGAGTGAAACTGCTTATACTTTTATGCTTCATAAATCAAGAATAGATGTATTTGAACAGCAACTTAAATGGGCAAAAATGTTGGGTCAAAATATTGATGACCCTAAAGTTCTTAAAGGAATAGGCAGTATGGTAAATTCTATGACAGGTAGGGCTTCACTTGGAAAAGGTGGTGGGTTGGAAGACCTTGTGAATAACGTCTTTTTCTCTCCAAGATTGATGGTGTCTAATTTAAATTTTTTATCGGCTCATCTATTTGATAAATCAACTACCCCTTATGTAAAAGCTATGGCTGTAAAGAATTTATTGGCATCTTTTACCGGAGCCGCATCTACTTTAGCAATAGCCGAATCTCTTTCACCTGGTATAACTTCTTGGGATAAAGACAGATCAATTATGGAAAATTTTACCAGTTCAGGTTTAGGTAAATTAAAAATAAAATCAACTTTTTTTGATATAACAGGTGGAACAAGCGGATATGTTATTGTAGCTGCCAGAATTAAAAAACAACAAAAGATGAACGCTCTTACGGGAGAGATTACCGATTTATTAGACCCTAATTTATGGAAAAGAGGCGTCATTGATGAAGTGGGTACTTTCTTTAAAAATAAATCATCTCCTGCTGCTATGGCTATTTTAAACTATTATTCCGGTAAAGATTTCCAAGGTAATCCACCTACTCTTTCAAGTGTTCTTATGGATTTATTTGTACCTTTGCCGGTAACTTCATTAGCAGGAGCCGCTAAACCAGAGATACTACAAAATGTTATTAAATCACCTGAGAAAATTGGTATTACACTACCTGAACAATTAACTCAAGCAATAATGAATATGAACAATCCCGATTCAGCTTATCTTATGCTAATATTAATAGCTGAAGGACTTGGGGCAAACGCAAATACTTGGAAACTTACAGAAAAAGAACCTGAAAAGCCTAAAAGATTTAGCAGGCCAAAAATAAAAAGGAGATAGATTATGCCGTCAAAATCAAAAGCACAACAGCGTCTTATGGGTATGGTTTATGGGGCTAAGAAAAAAGGGAAGCATCTATCAGGTAAAGCCGGTAAAATAGAAAAGTCTATGTCGATAGGATCATTATTAGATTATGCAAGAACCAACCCGAAGGGGCTACCTAAAAAAGTTAAGAAGGGCAAAAAGAAATGACTACTTCAGGAACCAGCACTTACAATTCCACACGGGAACAGATTATCTATCGTGCTTTGCGTATGGTAGGGGCTTATAACGCTGCGGATACTCCCCGTACCGAACAGGTTACAGATGCCTTAGACACCTTAAACATGATGCTTAAATCATGGCAGATAGATGATTTTCTATGGCTTAAACAATTTGGAACCCTATTCCTAAATAAAGGTCAAACAAGTTATAAACTTGCTCCATCGACCTATACAGGTTTCAACCATTGCGCTACTGCCTATGTTCAAACCAATCTGGCGGCTGATGCTGCTATTGGTGCGGCTACGGTTACATTGGATTCAGCAACAGGAATTACCAATGGGGATTTTATTGGGATTGCTAATAATAACGATATTATCGAATGGTTTTATGTAAGCATTGCGGGTGTAACGGCTTCTATATTCACAGATTCAGCATTAACCATACCAGGGGCTTTAGGCATAGCTGCTATAGATGGTAATGTAGTTTATTCCCATACGGTAGCAAGTCAAATAAACAGACCTACCCGTATCTTTACAGCTAACCGTAAATTATACGATGCCACGGCTGCCGATGGTAATGAAATACCTATTTTTATTGTAAGCCGATCTGATTATATGGATTTACCTACTAAAACTACTACAGGAAAAATAATCAATGTTTATTATGATCCTCAATTAGTTGCCGGAATTTTATATGTCTGGCCGACTGCTGATGATGCCGGAGATAAATTAGTGTTGACTATTGATAGACCTATTCAGGATATGGTTGCAGTTGGAGAAACAGCAGATATACCTCAAGAATGGATCAGGGCTATTACTTATGGTTTAGCTGTAGATTTAGAGCTTGAATATCCTTTAGAGATAGGTAAATTAGATCGTTTAAAAAATGAATTTAATCAAGCCAAGGGGATGGTTATGTCTTACAACCGTGAACCTGTTTCAACATTTTTTGCGCCTGATAATTGATATGGAGGTTATACTTATGACACCGCATTGTCCTGATGAAAAATGTAAAAAAAAGGTAGAGGATATGGAGGATGAAATGAATGCCATAAAAGTTAGAGCTAATTTTTTAAAGGCAGTACTATGGATATTGATTCCTGTTATTATTAGTGTATCGGGTGTGGCCTTGCTTGTATGGGCTGATAGTAGGTCTATTCCTACAATTTACGCTACTGTAAAATCGGTAGGTGAAACAAATGATATAATCCATAAACGGATTCAATCTATTGAAATGGAACAGATTGGGCTAAAAATCAATAATGAATATACTAGGCAAAGTGTTGACGAAATATTAAGAATTTTAAAAGATAAAAATCGTAAATTTATAATTAAATAAAAGGAGGAAATATTATGCTTTGGATAATTTTATGCGTAGGTATTGCGGTTGGTTGGTTTGGTAAGATCGGCTATGACTGGCTCAAGGCTCATTTAAAAATGGAAGGGTAATATGTGGCCCACAATTCTTAAAGACCTGCTATCCAGGAAGTGGTTAGCGTTCATGCTTGTCGAATGGCTTAGCTTCTGGGGCTTAATGACAGACAAAGTATCCGGTGCTGAGTGGGAAGTGATTTCACTTGCTGCTCTTGGGCTATTTGCCGGATCAAATGTCTATCAAAAGATCAAGGCAGGGCCAGCTCCCAGGCAGCAATAGCTTTTAGCCTTAGATTCATTTTTTCGATGATCGTCAACGCATCTTTAAATGCTTCTACCAGGTCGCCGTATGTGGCTCCTGGAAGCAATGATAGCGCAATGACTGGTTCTGTTAATTCCGCAGGCATAACCGGTCTGGGGATGGGGACGATTATAGGGACGTTATGCGAGCAAGCCATAAACAACAACATTGAAATTAATAATATTTTAACTTTCATTTTTAAACTCCTATTATTTCATTTAATTTTGAATAATCTCCAAAAAACTCAATGGCTGCTTTGTTATATGCCTTAGCAGCTTCAGTTTCTGATATAAAACTACCTAAATGAACCCTTTTACAATTAAAAAAAATTCTAGAATGCCATTTTTTATCTCGTTTAAACCAATAAACACCTTTATATTGTGAGGTTGTATTTTTTCTTTTACGTCTATTCATACAGTTTTGACTTTGAGTAGCTGGCCTTAAATTACATCTCCGGTTGTCGAGACCATCTCCGTTAATATGGTCGATTCCTTTAATACCAAGGATTTGATTATGTATACAAGTTTCACGTTTTTTATTAACATCATATCCGTGTGCATAATAAATATTTTCCCTTTTATTTATATGCCATTTATGCTTTGATAATTCTTCATAATCTTCATCATCAACTAAAACTACTTTTTTACTGTGCGTTAATGAAATTTCTTTCATTGTAATAATTCCTTTATAATTTCTTCTGGTATTTCAACAGATAAACAATTTATGCCTTTTATATATCTTTGTAAATCCTCAATCTGCTTTTGCTTTTCAGAAATTTTTAATTTCAACGCTTCAATTTGCTCCGGTGTTGCATTTTTTAACAGTTCATTCAACCTATCCAGATCAGCCCGATAGTCTGTCATACCCTTGATCAGCGAATCATTCTCTGTTTTTAGTTTAGCTATCGTCTTAATTAAATTAGCCTTTTCAATAGCCTTGACTCGTATTAATTCTGTCTGTTTTTTAGTGTATTCATCAACTAAGATGTTAGCCTTCTTGATTGACTCTTCATATTTGGCGATTACCTGGTCTTGTATTTCAAGTTTATATTCCGCCTGGATGAGTTTCTTATTAGCGTTTGAATACATAAACCATAAGCAGGCTGCGACACCTAATCCTATAAAGGCTATGCCTATTTTAGAAGTCAAAAACTTTAGAATAAATGCCATTATGTTCTCCTTAAAAAAGGGGCCAAGGGCGCCCCTCTGGGTTATCTACTTAATAAACAAAACAATACTTCTTACCCAGGGCTTTTGCAATACCGTTGACGTACTTAATGAAAATCCAGTACCGCCACCAGCTACCTGGCTGTCATCCTTATCGCCCATTCTGGCTGCCGTGGTAAACGTACCAATGCCGAAACCTTTGCTTAGTGCGTTCTTCTCATAACCTTGATTAAGCAACAGAACGGCGTTACCGCCCATCTTAATGGCTTCCAATCCGATAAGCCCAATGAGCTGACGTGAATTGCCCTTCTTAGACCGTTGGAAAGCATCAGCATATCCAATTTGATTAATTTCAGATGCCGGTAATTTAGTTTTATCAATGTAGAAAATGACTGATTTTTCACCTTTAGCATCCTTAGCATAACCGGATGGCCCAATGGATTCAATCTTTTTAACAGGGCTGCGTTGAAATCCGTCATATCCACCGGCCATAGCCGTCAACTGGGATTCAGTAAAACTATTTTTGAACATAAAAATCTCAGTATAGGATTGATAAAACATACCAAGGGTTTGATCCTGACCCATTGTGATTAGTCCAGGATAATTTACATTACCAGGATTTACAAATTCACGTTCTTGGATGTTCACCGGTGCGAAATTAATGGACTGGTCTTGACCCTGGCCCTGAAGCTGACCTTGACCTTGCATCTGTCCCTGGCCTTGCATTTGACCTTGAGTATTGAGGTTAGTGTTAGTATTAAGGTTAGTATTCGCATTAAGATTTGTGTTAGTGTTTGCGTTAAGGTTTGTGTTTGTGTTGGTATTAATTACCGGAACGGTTGTGACCTGGGTGTTGTTTTGGATGGTAGTATCCATTACCCCAAAGCAGCTAAAAGTTAGTAAAAATAACATCGTTAAAACTAAGCTAAGCTTCTTAAACATGAGTCCTCCTGTGTCCATACGAACTGTAAAGGGTTTATAATATAAATATTCATCCCAACCACTTTCATAACTATAATCAGTAGAATCTAAATCTGGGTAATACATTAAAATGTCACCTTTATCCCAACCAAAAAAGAAGAGTAGTCCATATTCTGATCTAACCACGCATTCCGTGGTACGGTACATTCGCTATCTTCAAAACCGTACCCACGGATATTCTCAGTCAGCTTCAGCATTCGATAGGATGTCATAAACTCAAAATGATTCGATACTTTATAGATCAATCCGATCTCACCGCCAAAGTTGCCCTTAACAGCCACATCAACCCGATCATAGAACGTCATAGGTGCAGGTAGTTCTGATCCGGCATAATATTGAAACGCTTCCTTGGTCGTCATGCCCTTATCGGCAACCTGGGGATAATAATATCCAACGGATAAAAAGGTTGATAGCCGATCTGTCAACGGGATTGTTTGCTTAGCGTATAAGCTGTATAGGTCGTACGAGTATAATTCCAGAATGTATGTCCGGCAACCCTTTTCTGCACCTATGCCGATGGACAGGTCCTTATAGAGCGGGGTTTCAATTTTGACCCAACCCTTACTCTCTACATCTTTATTGATTGGCTGTGAAACACCGGCTATTACCGATAAATCAATAGCGTTTGTAATACTTACACATAATAGACACGCAATAAACAGAATGATCTTTCTCATTTATTTCCCCTCCAACTCTTTTACGATCTTCTTTGCTCTTCCCACAACGGTTTTTAAATGGTTTTAATTCCACTTTTACGGTATTTTCAGAATCGTCAAAAAGTTGTTGAAATTTTCTTGGTGCAGCAGGAATGCCTTCAAATGGATCACATCCGAGTTGATCAGCTATGAAAATTCTACCGACAAATACTCTTTGCAATTCATATTGCACATCTTTTAGAATTTTAGCTTGCACAGCTATATCATATTCTAAACATTGAGCAATCCACCAACCACTATCTGTATCTTTCATGATGAGGACATTTATCGTTTTTTTGTTCATCTTTTTAACCTCTTAAATCTTGTTTACTATCTATTCGGCATTTTTTTATTGATAATTAATAATGCAATTAATATACCGTAAATTTTGGCATCTTTTAAGTAAATATAAAACAATAATGCTAAATTTTATTATATCTCGCTTTCTCATCTTATCACCCCTATCATCCCTAAAATTAGCAGCACCGGATAGACCACGGCCAGAATAGGCACAATGATATAAAGTATCAATGTCCAGGCGTTATCTACCCACTTGTCTATGCTGTCGTCATGGCGGGTCATTTTTCCACCTCTTTATTCTTTGCTGTCTCTTCTTTCCAGCAGGATATAATAAAATCTACCATACTTCTCCAGTTTGAATGGATAGTCTGGCCCCCGCAAAATCTTCGTATCGTATCCTTTGTAATTCTTTCTTTAATCAACTCTTCCCATTTTACCTTGAACGGATTAGGTTTAAATTCTTTCATTCTAATGCCTCCTTGGGATATACGTAAACATAATAGTTAATCTTTTTATAGGAATATCCAGGATTTTCAATTTTTTCAACTACACGTACAGGATACCCAAGCAAAGCTAAAACTTTACACAGTTCCGCTCGTTCTTCATACGGTTGAGCTTCAAATGTCATCATGGGAATTTTCATTCTTTCACCTCACTAAATCTAATTGAGTGAAAGTCATGTCCTTTGTTTATTGTTTGTGCCCAGGCGATAATAGAATCAATAGATTCTGATGAATCAAAAATTTTAGTTTTGTTTATATCATGCCATAGATACTGATCCATTCCAACTTGAATACTTTCTGTTACTGTAGCCGCAATTTTCATTCTTTCACCTCCGCATCTTTGCAAGCCTGGCAGCGAATACGCCCTTCTCCGTCATATATAAGATCAACATCAAACGCAGTACATTTTCCCCAATCTATGAATGGACAGTCAAAACAATACTTTTCATCAACTTCAATTTCAATTTTTATCTTAGGCATCTTTCACCTCCGCTTCCGCAGAATACAATATTTTCCAATCATCTGCCATAATATCGTCAACAGATAGATAGGTGGTGCATTTTCCAAACTCCGGCCATGAGTCGTCTTTCCGTTTACAAATACCTATCGGCTCTCCTGTTCTGGTTATAATATCGCCGTCACCCGATTTCATTTTATTCAAGGCTTCGATGATGTTCATTCTTCACCTCCCACTAATCTCATCAGATGAATCATCAACATAACCCTCTTCTATAAGATGATCGAGGGTTTCATCTGTATAATGCTTTCTTCTCTTTGTTGGCCTACTTCTCCCCATCAAACACGAATCACAAAAGGGCAAATTACCATTTAGATAAAATATGCTACTTGCATTGCTTAAATTTACTCCACACCAAGAACAATTTATAACTCTATTTGATGTCGTTGTCGGTGTTATCATTCTTTCACCTCTTCCGTTTCCCACAACCGAATTTCATTCTCACGCCTGGTTATCAGACCGTTGATTATCTCCCCACCGCTCCTGATCCACCTACGCAGTTGAGCAGGGACTTGATCGTATTTAAGCTGGTTTAGAAGTTTCAATAGGGTACTTTTTCGAAAAGCCTTTACTCCTACATTAAAAACAAAAGACACCAAAGCATCATATTGGTTCTGGTTCAATTCCGCAAAAACATAAAGATCGACCGCATCTTCCACTTCTTTCAGGTCGTCCATTAAAAGTTGTAGGCATTGCGTATCTGATAGTCCATCTTTTATTCTGAATGTTTCATAGTTGATAATTATTTTGCCGGAAGCACCCTCAGATTTTGTCAATAGATGGCCGATACCTATTGTCGGCAATCCGGCTGCATCATAATACAAATGGGTGGCTTGTCCTTCCCATTTTCTCAACAAGTCCAAACCGTTTTTGCTTACTTCCATTTTGTATCTCCTTATCTAAAATGGATCAAAAGGGAATATCATCTTCCTCTATCGGAGGCGGTTCATCCCCCTTATCCACGTCCTGATTAGGATATTTATATTCATCGGACGCCATGATTAATTTTTGGATACCAGGGGTTAATGATGTAAAAATATCTTGGTCAAATTTTTCAACATCAAAAAAGATTGACGGATTAATCTGTTCTGGAACTACCATACCTTTAGGCAATGCAATCACGCCATTAATCTTGGTTTTACCCTTGTCATTATGAATAACTGACAACATACAGGGTGCGCCAAGAACTTTTGTAAGCTCAAAACCTTTCAGTTCTTCATCGGTAAACGCACGTCCACGCCAGGCTTCCAGGTCTTTACGTAGGTTAGCTTTTTCATGTAATGAAGCTGTATAAAATTTGCTGACCATGTAAGGTTGTCCAATAAATTCACCATCGAATATTTTTTCTGTGGGTAATTCCCATGAAATGATAATTTGTTTTTTTATCATTGGTTTACCGGAAAATTCTGAATGTTGAGTTCCAATATCAATAACTCTGACGCAACGTCCAACATAGGTTCCTGGATTCACATTTTTAAAACTTACACCCTCTTTGACTGTTAGTGACATTATTTTATTTCTCCTTTCATTAAAATGTTTAATTCAGCTAACTTTCTAAAAATAGCAATATCTTTTGGATAGGTATCTGTACAATCAACATACTCCGGGAATCCGGTTTCTTTGTCAAGTCTAAGAATACCACTTCTTTCAATTATACCAGGATATGCTAACCAATAAGCTGCTATCTGATAGCGATATTCAGGATATATAGCTTTTGCTGCTTTAAAATCTATCAAAGTTTTTTTACCATCTACTTCAGCAACCATATCAAACGTACCGGCATACATCTCTAAAGAATCATAGACCGTGATCTCCTGCTCAAGCATTTTAAGTTTAACGGTGTCTTTCCATTCGAGGAAAGCGATAAATGCGGTTTCTGCTTTATCTGTAAGGTTAAGGGGTTCTTTTCCGGTTTTAAGATAGTATTTAATAGCTTCATGCACTAAGGTTCCGATGTCCGCTGCTGCTTTAGACACCTTGCGATAATTCTTGCGGGCCTGTTCAATAATGGAATGAATATTATATTCTTTAGGTTCTTTACCTGCAATCTCTTGCAGGATATAATCACAGGCCATGTTCGCTGCCCAAGGTACAAGAGCAGGCTTGTCAAGCAGACCCAAAATACTTGTTACCCTATGAAGTTTCTTCCCTGACGGACTTATGTAATATTTTTGATTACCCATTTTCTCTCCTGTCAAGTTTCTTGACTTCGGCTGTCAGTTTTTTAAGGAATGATTTTATCAATGCCTTAGTTTTAAAATGCAGGTTAATATACCCAGTAACTCCCTCAATTTTTAAAACATAAGAATCACATGGTTCAAGATAAACTCCTTCAACATGTTCCATTTCTGGTTCATCCATGAAAAAAGATACGTCATGAAATCTCATTTTGTTCCTCCTTAAATTTACTACAAAAATCTAATGCGTCTGTCACATATTCTTTAATGCAAGCATCGCCTCGAAGCTCAGCTTCTCCTGGGCCTCCCCTAATACAACTACCGTATTGATATTCAATCTTATCTTTAGCACAATATTCATCTACATACCATTTCACACAATCAATACATCTCATTTTATCTCTCTCCTTCTATAATGCTTGAAAGTAAATCACGGATACGGGTTCCATCCAACAACCTGATTAATTTGATATGAAAGTCGTTCACCTGATTCCAATCGGCATTGTTCAGATAAAACTCTCCATAATATTTCCCCTCTTCCATCTGTTTAGACATCATGGCTTCAAGGTTGATAATAATTAGGTCAATGGAGTCGTCCGCTTCTTGCGCCCAATTTTGCAGGTCGTTACTCATAAATACTCCTTTGTGATACCGGCTTAACCTACCAGCCCATAGGATCAGCCGGTGCGCTTGGTTTGATGAATTGAAATAATATTTACCTGATAACAAAAGACTCTTATGCCCAAGTAGGGCCGAAAGATGTTTGCTGCAATGGGCTGGAGATTAGACGCTTGCTACTGCCGAATCACCGGGTCGCCTTTATCCGCAACATTTAAAACTTTAAAGTGTCGGAAATGGCTATCGAATGATTCAGGTTGAAAACATTATGAATTATCTCAAAAGTAATGTCAAGCAATTTTTTCAATTTTTTCTTGACAAACTAATCTTTTTTCTATAAACTTAATAAAAATCGTTAGGAGATTACTATGCAATTGAAATCTAAGGATAAAATTCACATGATGCGCCGGGGCATGGGTTTGACCCTAAAAGCCCTTGGAAAAGAACTTGGGGTCTATTATAATACGATCTGGTCATGGGAGGCCGGAATCACAAGCCCCAATGTTGATATGTACGAAAAACTTTGCAAATTATATGAAAAAATTACAGGTGAGGAACGGCCATAAATGAGAACCCTACGGCTATGGCTTAATACCTTTATATGGATTATAATTGCTGTTGGAATTTGGTATCATATTATTTTACATTCCACGCCAGCTCAGGTGCAGAATATTGAAAATTATTATAACCTGCCGGGAGATGCACAATTTACCAATATTAAAAATGATTTACGGCCACCTACCCTTAAGCCGATAAAGCCGAAAATGGATAGCGTGAACAAGATGAACGAGAGCGAACCAGCTCCAAAACCGATTGATAACCCACTTCCAGAATAAAAAGATTGACATTGCGCCAAATTAAGCGGATGATAGGAAAATGACAAAATCAAGAACGATCATAAAAACATTTCAAAACCATTGGGGAGTTTGTCAAAGTCCGGCAATTGTCGGAAGGGTTTGGTCGTTCTTACCCTTGTCAGCTTTGGCAAACTCCCCTATTTTTTTGAGGTGAATCTAAATGAGATTAATTAATGAAAAATAATCTTGAATCAGCTATTTGGTATCTAAAAACCATGAATTGGTATTGTATCCCTATCAACATGGAAACCAAAGCAGCATATATTAAATACGCGCATTGGAATGACGACCCGGATGATGCAAAAAAATTAATCACAGAGGCTCAAATCGCCACGTGGTGGGATCAATGGCCCGATGCGGGGCTTGGATGCCTCTTAATTCCTTCAGGTCTCACAGTCATAGATTACGATACCTATAATCCGCAATTTGCCAAAGACGAGATTCGAGAAAAATTCCCGATGGATTATTCCACAGCATTCTCAATCACAAAAAGCAAGGGATTCCATTTTTTTTATAATAGAGTCGCTGAGCTGCCACATAAGGCCGGGGTTCTACCGGGTCTCGATATTCGCAATAAATCCTACGTTCCCCTTCCTCCTTCCAAAAATGGGACGGCATCCTACGAATGGTCATCTCCTACTAAAGATTATTTGCATAAAGAAAAAAGGTTTCCCCTCTTAGATCTTAATCTTACTCTTATAGAGAGCGTGCTGACTATATCCAAGTCACAAGTTAATCAGCAGATGTCAGTAGATATCAGTAAAAGTCAGCAGATATTAAAGCAGGGAACGAGAGATGACGACCTTTTTCATATTGCAAATTGCCTTGTAAGGGGTGGATGTCAGGAACCATATTTAACCCAATCTGTTGAAATTATTGCAAAAAATTGTGAACCACCTTTTCCTGAAAAAGAAATTAAAGCTAAAATTCAAAGTGCTATTCAAAGAGCCAATAGGCGTGATCGAAACATAGCTCAAGAGGTTCAAGAGTTTGTTAAGTCAGCAACAGGTCAGTTTTTAATCAGCGAATGTCTGTCCTGGTCAGCCATAGTCAGTAAAACCGATAAACACGCCGCTGTTGTGGAACTTGCTAAACTCTGTCGGCAGGGTGTCATCGAAAAATTTGGGGATAAACGAGGCAGCTACCGGGTTGCCGATAAGGATTGTGATGATATTGATGTCATAAACGTGAACGAAAATGACGTCTTGGATATTAAATGGCCGTTTGGAATTGAAACTTACTTCAGAACCTTCCCTAAAAATATTATCATAATAGCCGGAGAGGGTGATTCAGGAAAGACTGCATTCTTAATGAATTTTGCTAAAATGAACATGAATAACTATAAAACTCATTATTTTAGCTCTGAAATGGGCGCAATGGAGCTTCGGGACAGGTTGTCTAAGTTTGATGATATGAATTTTGCAGACTGGGCAAAGGTTTCTTTTAAGGAACGGGCCGGGAACTTTGCGGACGTGATTGACCCGGACGGCATAAACATCATTGATTTTTTAGAATTGCATGACAATTTTTACATAGTCGGTGGATTAATAAAGGCAATATTCGATAAACTCAAATTTGGAATTGCTGTTATTGCATTACAGAAACCCGGGGGTCGGGATGAAGGTGTTGGTGGTGAAAAGTCAAAGGAAAAGGCAAGACTGTATTTATCCATGTCACCTGGGCTGATTAAAATAACCAAAGCAAAAAATTGGGCAGATAGTCGGGTAAATCCTAACAAACTATTGAAAAAATTTAGCTTAGTTCATGGCTGTAAATTTATTGAACAATCTACCTGGGAGCATGAAATTGATGAAAAGTACAAAGAGTTCAAATAAGATCACGTTCAATTTTGAAACCATGAAATTCGAGGGTATCACGGTGGAGCAAGTTAAGTTTTGGGAAAATGCCTACCCGGATGTTGATGTGGTTGGGATAATTTTAAGGAAATCTCCTGCCTGGTTAGATTCTCATCCACTTCAAGCGCATAAAAAAAATTGGAAAAGTCACTTAAATGGTTGGTTTTCCAGGGACCAGGCAAAATACGATCAGTTTAAGAAACAGAGGGTAGGATGAATCAAAAACACACATACGATGAGAAGCAGATAAAAGCTCTATACGATCAAGGTATTTCTATTCGTAAAATAGCATTGCAGCTTGGGATTCCCAATTCAACGCTTAGAGGATATGCGACTCATTGGAAATGGTATAATAAAGATGAAATTTGCACCTGTTGCGGATTTCGTAAAAGGGCTAAAGGTTATAGGTTTTTGTGTTCAACGTGTTTTAGAGAATGCAGCGAGGCGTTTTAAGGGGTAAAATAAAATGTTTGGAATATATAATCGGTGCTTAAAACAAAGCGCAGTACTTATGCTAAGTTTAGAACAAGAAAAATTAAGACGAAAGCAAGAGGAATTTTATGGAAAATGTGCAAGAGAAGAATTATCAAGGATAGAAAAAGCAAAAAAGGAGGGCGATAAAATGGATTGTAATAACTGTGAAAATTTTAAACCAAAGGAGCCAAAAAAAGTTAAAGACTGTTTAACTTGTAAACATAGCATACATCATAATTCAACAAAAACTCGGTGTAAAATAGCCGAGGACTGTAACAGAGGTGATAGAAGATTTTTTCTATGGGAGCCAGCGGAACCAAAGGAATCTAAAGGATGTTCTACTTGTAAACATAGTATGCAAAACAATTCAACCAGGACTTGGTGCAAAGCATTTAACTGTGATAGATTTTCAAAGTGGGAGCCGGTGGAGCCAAAGGAAGAACGGAAATGTAAAACTTGCCGATATTGTAACAGAGGTCTGCCAATTTGTATATCGTGTACAGGTTGTTGTGGGCATTATTCTCTATGGAAACCTGAACGCCGTTTCTTGGATAGGAGGAAATAATCAAAATGACTCGTCGTTACCGTTACACCGATGCTGAATTGGAAATGCTGTTAAACAAAAACGCTACTTGGAATCATACCGTAATCTCTGAGCCTGAAGGTGAAGAGATCGAAAGCACCTTGCAAAAAAAAGCAGAGCGATGGTGCAAGGATCACGGCTATCCTTTTCTTTCGTTTCGGCAATCTAAATACGCCCAGAGGATGCTTCCGGCCGGATGGCCTGATATGATTATTATTTTATTTAAAAAGGTTTTTTTATAGAGTTTAAAAGTAAAAAAGGCAGGAAAAGCAAAGAACAGGTTTCGATGGCGATACAATTCCAACACCTGGGGCATGAAATCCATTTGATAAAAACATTTAAAAGATTTTTGGAGGTAATTAATGTTCAATAACAAAGAAATTAGGGAATTAAAATGGAGGATTTATTGTTTAGAGCAGAGGCTGGAGATGTCAGAACGTCATAAACAAAATATTATTTCCTGGATTGCTAATGCAAATAAAAAACAAGAAATGATTTTAGATTATCTTAATCTGTCCATTCAACCGACCCCCGAAGTTCCGGCAGGATTTAAAATTGTTGAAACAATTAAAGTACCCAAAAAGGAGAAAGAAAAATGAAAAAAGAAGGAATTTCTACATTAAATAAAATTAAAGCCGTATTCGATCAAAACTATGTTGATGCGAGAAATCGAATGATCCCTTTTGCCGAGAAGTTTGCCAATGATAAATACGGGGCTACCAGGTACGGGACCGGTAAAAAGCAGGAAGAATATAATTGTAAGTGGACCAGGTGCTTTCTTGAAAAAATGGACGAGCTTGCTAAGGATTTAAAATATTAAAGGAGGTTCTAACTGCTTATGAAAATCCAACAAAATCAAAAGAAATCGGTTAAAATCACTTGCTTTTTAACCAGAAATAGTGTATATTTAAGGAGTGAAATATGAAAGTCATCAAAGTAACGAAAGAGTATTTTCAGACAGAGGACGAGAAGGTTTATTTCTTTGAGCCTTTGGAAAAAGAAATGTCCGTTGAGGATATGCAGAAGATCGTGGATGCAAACGAAAAATTAGTTAAGGAGGTGAGGAATGTTGGAATTGCTACAAACAAAAAGAACAGATAAAGACCTTCTTTTGAGAATGGAAAGCCATTACTCAAAGCCAAAAGGATTCGTTGGTCGCAATATCTGTTATGCCGTATTTTACGACTCAATATATTACGGGCATATTGTTGCAGGGTCAGCCACACGGTTTTTGCCCAACAGGAATGAATTTTTAAGAATCACCATCAAAGACCTAAACTGTGTTATCAACAACATCTTTTTTAATGTAACTCCGTATAACGAGTCATACCCCATACGCAATTTTACGTCCTCTGTGGTTAAACTATTTGTTAATCAATCCCGAAAAGATTGGCAAAGCAAATACGGCGATGTTTGTGTCGGTTTTGAAACATTGGTAGAAAAACCAAGAACAGGGGAGTTATACATTCGGGCAGGGTGGACGCCAATAGGAGAAACTAAAGGATATACATGTAAGAGGGTCGCCGGGAAAGGAACAGATGGATGGACGGGTAAAAGAGTCTGGAATACAAACCCCGATGATTTGCGACCAAAAACTGTGTTGTGTTACAGGTGTTCAGTCAGCGAGATATTACGGTGCAAGAGGTGGCAGAAAGAAGAAAAATCAGGCTGAAAATACGCCTGTCGAATCTAATGGAATTTGAAAAGGAGGATAATACAATGACTATTACAGGATGTAACCCTAATGCTGAGCTTAAAAGGACAGACGTGCAGGAGGCCATTTCTTCTCTTGATAATGAAAGGACTAGGTTATTTGATGCAGTTAAAGTGATTGAGGATCGTCTTATTCCCGTATTGAGTGGAAATTTTGCAGAAGGAAATAAGGTTCCTGTGCCGGAGATAGCAAGGTGTCCGCTGGCTACAATAATTAATGATAATGTAACGTCAATCCACAATTCAATTATCATTTTAGAAAATATTATTGCGAGGCTCCAATTATAAATAAGGAATAGGCCGGTTAGCATCCGGCCTTTCCTCTTAGCGTATAATATCTCCCAGGGTGAAGATCATCACAGGGAATGATATAATAATAAGCATTAGGGCTATAATTTTTCTAAAGTAGTCCAGATCAGGATTATAGGGCAATTTAATCCAGGACAGAATCAGGCCGACAAGAAACCCTATTGTGCTGGCAATGAATAAAAATAATGTCATTTTAATTTCCTCCAGCTATAGATTATTTCGGCTATTAAAATCAACCCTAATATGATTGTTATAATGATTAACATTTTTTATCCTCCGCTATGATAATGGTATGACAATTAGGGCATTCGATATAAATTTTTTCTTCCTCTTCTTTGAGTACTTTTTTCTTACATTTAGGGCAAATTCCATGAGTGATTCTGTCATCTCCCCAAGGTTCTTTTTTTCCCATTAACTTATTGCACCATGCGCAGCGTCTAATCATTTTGAACCCCTTTCCTTTTATAGATTGATTTAAATAAAGTAGCTATATCATCAAGGGCCTTATTATGTCGCGCAATGGATTCGCAACATTTTTTCATAGATTCAGAAAAGATCAAGGCTGTTTGGGCCTGGCTTAAAATTTCTAAAATTTCAGGTAATTTTTCTTTTGCTTTTTCAAGATCAAACATGTTAAACCCCTTTCCTTTTATAAAGTTTTTGATACTACCGGCATATCCATTTGCCTCCGGTTTAGAATCGAATCGAGAAAGAAATGTTTCGACAATTTTTCTATCCGCCCAATCAGACAACCATAAACTTTTTATAACTCTGATTGTCTTTTCCAACTTGGATTGGAGATGTTGATTTTCAGAATGAAGACGTTCGATTATTGCTACCAAAGATTCATGGTCATAGTTATAAAAACTTATTTTTTTATTCATGATTATTTTTCCCTTTCCTTTTATAAAGTTTTTCATACTTCCGGCAAAGTCTTTTCGCTGCTGGCTTAGAGATACCTAAATCCCGCAACCGTGCATATACGTGCAAGGGATTGAGGTAATGACAAAGTAAATTGTGGATCGGTTTATTCATTCTTGTTGGTCTTCTATCCCTTCCATAATATAATCGGACAATTCCATAATTGCCATAGACCTTTCGCCGGGTTTAAAGTAAAAGTTTTTTAAAATTTTATTACAACATCCCATTGCAACCGCGTGTAAATCCGAATGCGTGACAAGTTTATAAAGGCTTTTGTTTTCTTCAACTGCCTTGGCTACTTCCTCTTGCAAGTATTTTGACAACATGGTTTTACTCCTTTCTTTTGATATTCTTATCAATCCAATCCAGCCAGCCAAAATATTCGCATTTCGTCATATTAAAGCTATTCCTTAAAAAGTATCGAATAGCGTTAGGCCTTGTCAATCCTCTTAAATAATTTTTATTCATTTTGAACCCCTTTCCTTTAAATGTTTTTTTCTTGCATATACCTATAAAACAACGTGCTTCCATAACATTGAAATTTTTCGTTGTAAACTTCAGGATTAAAATTTTCAATTCCGTAGTATTTTGATACAATACCCTCACAATGTTTTCGATACTCTGGAGACAATTCCCTGTTTGCAAAAACGAATTTTGCCTGCGGTAAGTCTTCCCGCTTATTTGAATATTCGTAAAGGTCTTCCATGCCGTTGAAGTGGCCATATTGATATTTATCAATAAGACTTTGGACTTCCTTTTGATTAGGGCCATCGGTCCAGTAGACCTTGATTGAATCGCCCATTGAGTAGCTTGAATACTTTACGGAAAACTTTACTTCAGGATATACCTTTTTCAATTCCGTTTTGATAGTTTTACCGATTGTCGATCTTTCCATGTTTTTAACTCCTTTCCTTTATAGGTTTAAAAATTGATTTTTGATAATCTTTCGGCGTCTCTAACGTGCTGGTAATGCGGATTATTATATTGCGATGCTGCCCAAAGTGCTGCACGTTTTGTTATAAATGGACCAACAAAGGCAAACATATCAGGAAATTCTTTCGGCGTTGGAACATGGTCCAATGAAAATACTTTCTTAAAACCTTTACCATGCCCTAAATAATATCTTGTTTTCATAATACTTTCCTTTCCTTTTATAGGGTTATTAAAATTATTTATCAGGATTATTTAAATATAACTGATATATAAAATTTCTTAAATGCCCTATTTCTTGCAGACACTCCCCTGTTGTCAATTTACTTTCGCGGGAGTCTAAATATCTTATGGACTTGTCAAATTCTTGTTTAATTATAATGCTTTCATATTTTTTCATAATTTAACCCTTTCCTTTTAAAGGTTTAATAACTTAACATCTTTATGATATCCGGGCCCTAACCCGGATATTTAAAAAGGTTAAACCGGTTTTACTTCCTCTATCAAACAAAGTATATCATAAATAAATCCATCGATTTTGGATTCAAGTAATGCTAAAACTTCTTTTTGATATATTGTATCTTTTTTTGGAAAACTTGCAATTAAAGCTTTAATCCTATTTTTAGTCAAAGAAAAAGCAATTTCTTCATTACCTTCGCCCCGCATCGGCATTAAAATCGCCTTCATTGTTTGACTGTTTTCAATATCAATAGACTTGAAAGAGATCGGTTCGGCATTGCTTTTAGGCACAAACATTGTAACGTTATCCGATAGTTTTTCGGCATGGTTCATAACCTTTGCCATTAATGCCGGATTGAAATTGATTTTAATTAAGCAATCCTCTTCTTTAGGAATAATTCCTTTATAATCAGGATATTTTGCCGGTTCTTTTTCGGCATGAATCGTAAAAGTATTTGAAAGATCGGTAGTCAAAGCTACTGGACCGGTTGAGTTTTCGGCAATTTGGATACAATTCAAGATCGGCAATGAACGGGAAGTTTTTTTCGGCATGTTTTTAAGAAGTGATTGACAAGAAGATTTTGAAAATTGCAAGGGTTCGGTAATTTCAATCGGTTTATATCCTGCTATTTCAGGATAGTCACTCGGATTCAATTCGCAACTTGACATTTCGATTAATACATGGCCATCAGTAACTACGGTTTTATTGTTTTCGATTAAAAGGTTATTAATAGATCGATAATCTTTTTTGCTTCCAGTACAGTCATGAATCATAAAATTTTTTGAATTTAACATAATCTTTTCCTTTCCTTTTATAGGTTTACTGCATTTAACATTTTTATAATATCCGAGTATCTAAACCCGGATATTTAAAAAGGTTAAATCAGTCAATTAAATCCATTAGGTAATCAGGTTCAAGGCCAAAATACTCTTCGCAAATATCGTACGGCATATCGCCTTCTGCAAGCCGATCATTCATTTCGGCCCTTGCTTCTTCAATCAAATCTTGCGCTTCCTGTTCGCTTAGTCCGTCACGTTCCATTAAGGTTTTCAATAAACTCTCTCTATACTTCATAATGCTTTCTCCTTTCCTTTTATAGGTTTACTGCAATTTTAAATCTTTCAATTAGGCGCCGCATGGCGGCAGCGCCTAAATGCAAGGTTTAATTGACCGCTTGGAACGGCTCTTGATCAAGTCCCGCACTGCCCCAAGTGGACCTGATTTCATCTAGCCCCCAAGTCCGCTTTCCAAATTTACGGTAACCCGGTCCGTGCCAGTACCAAGCAGACTTTTTTGCCGCGTACCGAAAACCGGCCGCCTTTAATAAGTCCTTAACTGGCCGCGTTTCACCAGTAATCCATAACCAGCTTCCGCAGACCTCGGATATAATTCCGGGTATGGTTTTAATCTTGTCAAATTGCGCTTGTAAGAGTTCGTCTAAGCTGGGACCAGTGCCGCGTTCGCTGCAATCCCAAGCGCCTATGGTTTTGCTTAAAAGCTCATAGGCCGCATTAACCAGCTTCATGAATTCTAACCCGTTCGAGTTTCGGTCCGGGTGAAAACGCATAGCCGCGGCTCGGTATGCGGCTCTTAATGGTTCGGGCCCGCTTCCTGTTGGTTTTAAGATTCCGATTGCTTCTTGTCTAGTCATGTTTTATTCCCTTTCCTGTTTAAAAGGTTTAAGGTTTAATCCGTTTATTCTGCCCCTGGCATAAGGGCAGGTAAAGGGATTAATAATTTAGTGCCTTTTCCATCTCGGCCTTGATTATTGTATAAGCTAATGAAATATCGTGGAATGCATCCACGGGGTCCTTATCTTTCAATAGTTCAAGAATATCCTTTACTACAAAATGAACTGAAAGACTGTCCATTACTTCTTTACGGTTGGGCTCTCTCATTTTTTCACTCCCTTTTAAATGTTCACAGCTACCATACTATTAAGCAAGTGTTGTGCCAAATATCAGGTCTAATGATATCAATAGGTTAGGTAATGGTCAAACCATTATAAAGGACAAAAAACGGCCCTTGAGTGACAATTTTTGACAAGTGTTTGATATAATTGATATAAAAAATTGTGCCAAAGACAAAAAAATGGCATTAAAAAATAGATAGGTAAAAATTAAAATAAATCAAGGCAATATCAAAGCATGGACCAAGGCAGAATAATTGATTTAAGGCCATGTTTTAGAAGCCAGGCAGTCCCCGGCGCCTTGGAAAGCAAAAAAGAAAAAATTTACAGCTAAATATAAATTTAGCTTGCTTAGTGGTTTTAAATATGATATAATAGTTTAAGCTTTTGAAGCGATAGCACAAGCGATAGCAAAAAAGCGATAGCAATAGCGGGAGCTCTATTTAAATTTCATTCCAATTAAAATTCATTAAATCCAATTAAACTACAATAATTAAAATTAAGTTAAATTTATCTATTGGGAATCATCGGCTTTTTTTTATGCTATTTTTAAAACCCATAAGAGTGTTTCGATCGGTCTAACCATTATAATGGTTTAACCATTGTAATAGTTTAACCATTGTAATTTTTACTTGACATTATAATTAATAAAGCTTTTAATGCTATTTATGCAAGATTCAAGTCAAAATAGCCCAAAATATCTATCAAAAACACTAACAGCTATTAATCTTGTATCAGCAGGGTTAACCCCTAAGGAAGCATTGCAATTTACTAATCTTAAAAGGGATATCACTCCCAATGCAGTGTCTAAGTTTAAAAGGAAGTATGAAAAATATAGTTTAACTAATCCTACCTATGTTAAGCTTGCTGGGACTCAATTAAAACGAATATTGCAAGCTGAGCCAAGGGAAGTAATTCAAGAGAAGTTAAACAAAAACGGGGAAGTCATAACTATAATAGAACGAATTACGCCTAATGATTCAAACATTTTAGCAGCTGCATCAATGGTATATGACCGAGTTGAGCCTATTATAACTCATAATGTTAACGTTAACACTAATATACCATTATTAGACTTAGGTAACTACGGAGTTGTATCAAATGATACATGATATCAGCTATATAGCAGCTATAGCTTCTAATAACGGGTGTTATGTTAACCTGTTTATTAGGTCAAGGTTAGCATATATGCGCCAGGTACCGGTAGGCAAAGTGTTATGTTATAATAGCTTATATTAGCTTAAAGTATGTTAAGTTTACCTGTTGTATGTAGTGTTAGTGGTATGTATGTTTAAATTGATTCAAGCGGGTTTAAAGTGAATCAGGTACACCAGGGGGGAAAATATAGCAGGCGCAAGTATGGCAAACGAGATACCCATCCGTAGGTGCGCAAAATTTTTTTGAAATTCACTTTTAAGGGGGTTGCAAAATGACAGAAATTTTAAATGCTGGATTGATGTTGATAATGATATTTGGAATATGTATTGTAGCAGCTTTTATTGTATGTTATCCTATCAAGAAAAAAAAGTAGGTAATTTTTTACAAACTCACTTTCACGGGTAACGACATGAACGACACGATACAAATGATGATAGTCTTTCTGGTTGTCTTTCTTGCAGCTATAATTGCTTGGAGCTTATTTAAATGGTTAGATAAATGAACGAATCACAAACGAAATGCAGATTTTATTTAAGGTTTATAGATGGAGTTGACTGTTTTGAAAAGGATGATGAATACACGACATGGGTTGATAGGGATAAAGTTGAGAAAATGAAGGAACTTGGATGGGAAGAGGTAAAGATCAAATTAAGGTTAATAAAAGGTGGTAAGAAAATATGTGGTTGATTATCTTTTCATTAGTAGCGTTAATATTTTCTTTATTTAGTTTAGGGTTATCTATTTATGTATGGAGGGTTAATAGGGATAATTTAAAGAGAATTATTGAAAAGGAGATAAATGATAAGTTTCACACCCCATCCTGAGATAGCGTTAAACGAGAAGGATTTTGATTCTGCTAAGCATAAGGCTTGCTATCGGGGTGATTATGTAAGGATATTTGAAGATATTAAGAAGGGGGTATTACCGGAGGTATCGGTATGCCGGACTTTGATATTGCAGGATTTATGGTTTATTGTATATTTTGTAATGGAAGTTAGGGACGCTAATCATCCGCATTGGGTTAAGACGTGTCAAATGGTGGAGAAGGGACCCAAGAGCGACACTCTGGATATATGGGCCAGGTATCATGGGAAAAGCTCGATTATTACCATTGCGGAGACGTTACAGTATGAGCTGAAGAACCCGGAGCATTGCACGGGGATATTGGCTTACAGCAGACCTGCTGCAAAGAAGTTTTTGCGGATTATCAAGTCCACCTGTGAGAGATCGGATATGCTGAAACAGGCGTTTCCTGATGTTATGTGGCAGAAGCCTGAATCGCAATCGCCTAAATGGTCGGAAGATGACGGTCTGGTGTTTAAGCGGCAAGGGGCGTCCAGAGGTGAATCGAGCGTGGAAGCCTGGGGGTTGACGGAAGGTATGCCCACCGGCAGACACTTTGAGCGGTTAGTCTTTGACGATCTGGAAACTGAGGATATTAGGGAATCTCCTGATATGCTGAATAAGGTTTTTGAGAAGTTCCAGATGGCGGGGAACTTAGGTACTGGTAGGGATACGGATATAACCAGGGTCATTGGAACTTATTATTCATACTTTGGACCTAATGTAAAGATAAGAGATATGAAATACCCTGATGAAAGAAGTATATACAAAACAAGACTAATTCCGGCAAGCGATAATGGAACCAGGGAAGGTAATCCTATTTTACTTGAGCCTAAGTCATGGGAGAAGGCTAAGACAAGTAAGTTTTTTAATTCACAGCAATTATGCGATCCTACCCCATTAAGCGATATTATTCTTAATCCTACTTATTTAAAACCAATCGAACATAAGTTTATTCCTAAAGACATCTATAAGTTTATGGTGATCGACCAGGCCGGAGATGATAAGGAAAATTCGACTTCCGGGGATTCATGGTCTATCGGGTGTATTGGGATAAAGCCTTGTATAGATGAGATCGGGGCAAGTGATGTTTATTTGCTGGATTTGATTGCCGGTAAGATGACTCATGCTGAAGCTATTAACCATATTGTACAGGTGTATGTCAGGAACGGGATTGTTATGCAGTTAGGGGTTGAGAAGGTAGGGTTGTCCACGACTGAGATTCATATCGTGGGAGCGTTACGGGCCAGGGGAAGGTATATATCTATAGATAACCGGAATCTTGTTTTGCTGAAACCTGCCGGGCGCAGCAAGGAACAGCGGATCGAAGCGGCCCTGCAATGGCCTTTGACCAACGGTAAGTTATTCTATTCGACCGATATACCGGATCATTATATAGATATGATAAAAGAGGAAATGCTGAAGTTCCCGTTTTATCATGTGGATATACTGGATATGTGGGCTTATGCCTATGATATGTTCAAAGAGTTCAGGTTCATGGGCGTACCTGAAGAGGATGAGGATGATGACAGTAATGTCATTCCTATCGAAACAGGCAGGTCAAAATTAGGGGGATATTAGTGAAAAATACTTTTAGTCAAAAGATATTTTCAGAGAGTATCCGGGCGGTGGATCAGAATGACGAAAAAGATTTTAACGATATTGAAAACATGAAACGTGAATACCGGCACAGTTACGCCGAGGCGGTTATTAAAAAATATATTGAAATTCAAAATGAGGATTATGTATTCTCTTTCGATAATCCCAGGGTTTATAAGGAAGCATTTAAAATTAAGGGTCTAAAATGAACGAAAATAAAAAACCGATCAAATGGCTCATAGGTAATATAGAGGAACTTAATCTTGCCGATAAACTTGATGAAGATGTATTGGGTACTATTGCTAAAAAGGTAGTTACCGGATATGATATTGATCTTGCTTCAAGAAAAGAATGGGAAGAACAGACCGAATATGGATTGAAAATAGCCCGCCAGGTGTATGAGCAAAAGAATACACCGTTTGAAGGTGCGGCATCCATCAAGTATCCTCTTATTGCTACGGCTGCCATTCAATTTGCCGCCCGTGCGTATCCGCAGATTGTTAAAGGTCCTGATATTGTTAAATGTGAGATTATAGGTCAAAATAGCCTTCAGAAGGAACTAAGGGCTAAACGGATTGGTCTGCACATGAGTTATCAACTTCTTAATGAAATGAAAGAATGGGAACAGGATACCGATCAGTTGTTGACTTCTTTGCCGGTAGTCGGTATGTATTTCAGAAAATCTTACCGTGATCCTATTCTTAAAAGAAATAAGTCCGTTCGTATCTCTCCTATGGATTTTGTGGTTAATCAGAATATTAAAGACCTTGAAACCTGCCGCAGGATGACTGAAAAAGTTTGGTTGTACAAAAATGATGTTATCGAACGGGAACGGTTGAAATTGTTTACCGAAGGTGTTTCCGATGTAATGGAGCAAAACGATGACGAAGACAAAAAGGAACTCTTTCTTGAACAACATACCTGGTATGATCTTGATAATGATGGTTATGCGGAACCGTACATTATTACGGTTCATTATGAAAGTCAGAAGTTAGCAAGGATAGCAGCGAGATATGACGCTTCCGGCATTAAAGAAAATAAGGGAGAAATTTGGAGAATCGAACCTATTCAGTATTATACCGATTACGGTTTCCTGCCTGATCCTTCCGGTAATTATTATATGCTCGGTTTTGCGCATCTTCTTGGACCTATCAATGAAACGATCAATACAACGATAAATCAATTACTGGATTCGGGTACATTGTCGAATAGGGGTGGCGGATTTATCGCCCAGGGTTTGAGAATGAAGGGCGGGGTATTAAAGTTTAAACTTGGGGAATGGAAGACCATTGAGACTACCGGATCATCTTTAAGAGAAGGTATTTTTCCATTGCCGATCAAGGAACCTTCCGTTGTTTTATTCCAGTTGCTTAGTCTATTGACTGAAGCAGGTATGAAATTAGCCGCCGTTTCTGAAACCATGACCGGTGAAGTCCCCGGACAGAATACACCGGCTACTACTGTATTGGCTATGATCGAACAAGGGTTAAAGGTTTTTACCAGTATTTATAAACGAATTTTCAGAAGCCTTAAATCCGAATATAAAAAATTATATCGACTTAATTCCATCTATATGGATGATGTCGAATATATCAGGATTCTTGACGATCAAATGGCGGTGTTTAAAACTGATTATGCCCAGGAAGACCTTGATATTGTGCCGGTTGCCGATCCTACCATAAGCTCTGAAGCGCAACGTCTTGCCCGTGCGCAGGCTATGTTAAATTCATTGCAGATGAATCCTACTCCAAGCGGTAAAATAGAAATATTGAGATATTACTATGAAGCTATCGGTGTACCGGATGTTAAGAAGTTTCTTAACGATAAAGAGGTACAATCGGTTCTTACCGCACAACCTCCTCCTGATCCACAGTTAATTAAAGCTCAAGCTGATATAATTACGGCGCAATCTAAAGCGGGTGCTGAAAATAAACGATTAGTAAATGAGCAGGTAAAGATGGAAGCTGAAGTTGAATTATTGCTTGCCCAGGTTGAAGAATTGAAAACAAGGGCTATTAAGAATGTGGCCGATGCTGAATCTAAAGAACCCGGTGCTCAATTAGATTTATATAAAGCTCAAGTAGCTTCCATCAAAACGCAACATGATATGGAAATGGCAAACAAAAAATTAACGGCAGAATCACAAGGAGAAGAAAATGCAACAGGAGATACTGGAACAGATGAGCAAGGAGGAACTGGAAGCGTGGAACAACCACCCGACAACAGTCAAAATCCTGAATCTATGGGAGAAGGTGGCGGTGGCGTACCGGGAGGAGATATGCAGGGGGGCAACCTTGAATCTCAACTCAGTGGAGCAAACGGCGCTCCAGACCTCAATGCTGTTGGGCAGGATTTACTCAATAGAGCGAATGCTGGAGGTGAAGAAGGTATCCCCGGAAGAGCCGGAGGTGGGCCGGTAGAAGAACAAGCTAAATATTGGGTAGGGGAAAAGGGACCTGAAGTATTTATTCCCGATACGGATGGAATAATTTATCCCGCTAATAAACTTCCTCCTATGGATCGTCCTGCATCACCGGAACAATTAGCAGAACAATGGAGAGAAGAACTTAGAAAAGGATTAAATAAAAATCCAATGCCTACTCCATATAATCCTAATATTAAACCTACAAAAGTGCGTAAAGTACTTTCAGATTTACCTAAACATGTTCAAGATATGATACTTAAAAAAGTTGGTAATATTTCTGTAGCTAATGGTAAAAATAAAATAACACAAGATTGGGTCGATGAATGGATAAGAACAAATTTAGTAGAATGAAAGGATAAATATGATAACACCAGCAGGGCATAGGCTCATAGTAAAGCCGGATGAAATAGAAAAGATGACCAAGGGTGGTCTATTCATACCGGATACAACCAGAGAAATTAAACATTTTAAGCAGATTTTTGGTACTGTTATTGCTATCGGTCCAACAGCCTGGAAAGCGTTTGATGATGGTCTCCCCTGGGCTAAAGTAGGGGATAAAATTGCAATGGCTGAAAATGCGGGTTATACGATTCAAGACCCATATACTGAAGAGAAATTCAGAATAATTAACGATGAGGATGTTTGCGCTGTAATATCTAAATAAAAGAATAAACGGGGTTGTCCTGAATCCGGCCAGATAAAGGACCCAAGAAACATTAAGGCAGTATAGATGTCTATACCATCTACGCTGCCTTTTTGTTTGCCCCGTGTACATAGGTTTTAAAATAAATAATCTCAAAGGAGAAATCAAAATGGCAGAAGAACAGAAACAGGAAAAAATAGACTTTAAAGAGCCTAAAGATGAACCTAAAGTAGAGAAAAAAGAAGAGAAGGCCGAAGAAAAAGAAGTAAATTATGAAGAAATAGCCTCTTCTAAGGGTTGGAAACCAAAAAATGAATATGACGGTCCCGCAGGTGGATGGATAGGTGCTGAAGAATTTGTAAAACGTGAACCGTTATTTGAAAGAATCAAGGGGCAGACTAAATCTATTAAGGAAATGCAGAAAACTATAGAAGCTATGGCTACTCATTTTCAGAAAGATAAGGCTGCCGCCATTAAAAAAGCTGTTGATGAATTGAAATCTCAACGTAGAGAAGCCATTAAAGAGGGTGACGTTGAAAAAGTAGAGGAAATCGACAAAAATATTGTTGAACATGAGCAGGCAAAACAGTCCGTAGCGGAACCGCAGGAAGTTCCCCAGGTTATGAAGGAGTGGCTTAAAGGTAATGATTGGTTTGATAAGGATATGGAGATGAGAATTGACGCCATAGCGATCAACCAGGGTTATCTTGCCAAATATCCTAATGATCTTGAGGGTTCTTTGCGGGATACGGATGTTAAAATGAGGAAATTATATCCTGATAAATTTAAAACGACTAAAAAGGAAACAGCATCTCCCGTGGAAAGTCCATCTGGGGAATCAAAAGGCGGTAATAAACATTCTATAAGCAGATTAAGCCCTGATCAGAAGTTAGTTTATGAACAAATGGTCAAGAGGCACAAAATAGTCACTCACGAACAGTATTTTAACGATTTAGAAGAAATAGGCGAACTTAAATAAGGAGATTTGTCATGGAAGAAGAAATTAAAATTGAAAATACAGAAAGACCGGACAGAAGTGTTAAGAAACGTATCCCCCTTTCTCAAAAAGGGAACAGACTTACGTATAAAGGATTAGATACTGATAAGTATGAATATCGTTTTGTAAACGATAAGGACAATAGACTGCAACAAGCCCAAGATGGCGGATATGAATTTGTGGAATCGGATCAGACACCCGGTGATAAAGGTGTCGGTAGGCCGACTAAAATCGGTAAGAAAACATCTACTCCCGTTGGTGGAGGAATGACGGCCTATTTAATGCGTATTGATAAAGAATTGTACAAAGAGGACCAAAATAATAAAGAAAAAAATATCGCTGAAAAAGAAAAGCAAATGAAACCAGACAGGTCCAAGGGATTTTACGGACCAGGTGTGGAAAACAAATAATCCGATAGTCATATTAATTAATCATTATGATTGTCAAATGGAGGTTTTAAAATGGCTAATTCTAATAAACCTTTTGGCTTTCGTTGGGTTGGCTCTATTACCGGTCCTATGGAAGGCAAAATTACTAAATGTTATACCGCTCACGCTACTGCTATATTTAAAGGTGATTTGGTTAAATTAAGCGGTAGTATCGGACGTGTCAATGCGGATGATCATGGTTATCCGGTCGTGGAAACGTGTGCTACAACTACGCATATTCCACTTGGTGTGGTTATTGGGTTTCAATATCTTCCCGGTTCTCTTGCTCCCCCGTTTTATCATAAAGCGAGCGTGGCTCAGTACCTTTTTGTTTGTACTGATCCCGGCGCTATTTATGAAGTTCAGGGTGATAGCACCGTATGGGCTGAAGAAGATGTTGGGGAAAATACTTTGATTACTTATACGTCTGGAAGTACGGCTACAGGAGAAAGTAAATGGGTACTAACTTCTCCGGCAACGACTAACACCCATGATGTAAATATCCTGGGGATTTCACCTGATCCGAATATGACAACGGGCGCGTATATGAAGTTTCTTGTGCGGTTAAATTATCATCAATATCGTGCCAGTGCTGTTACTGGCGTTTAACGGAGGATTAAATAATGGGAGTAATTAATACTGGTAGTTTTAGTAATGCGTTATGGCCTGGACAGAAGAAATGGTTTGGAGAGGTTTACGATACATGGCCTGTCGAATACCTTGATTTATTTGATGAAGAATCAAGTACTAAGGCTTTTGAGGAAATTACGGGCATCTCCGGCTTTGGATTGTTTTCAGAAAAAGCGGAAATGGCCGGTATCCTTTTTGACGAGGCTTCGCAGGCTTTTGTAAACCGTTTTAACAACAAAACTTACACATCGGGATATATCGTTTCTCTTGAGGCGATTGAAGATAACCAATACGATATTTCCGCTCTGGGTAAAACAAGTGCAAAAGGTTTAGCCTTTGCAATGCGGTCAACTAAAGAGACTTTAGCAGCCAATGTGTATAACAGGGCGTTCAATGCTACTTATACCTATGGCGATGGTGTTGAACTTTGCTCTTTACTTCATCCGCTAAAAGCCGGTGGAACTTTTGCCAATGAATTGACTATTTCCGCCGATCTATCGGAAGCATCCCTTGAACAGGCTTGTCTTGATGTTGAAGGGTTTACGGATGATAGGGGCAATAAAATTAAGGTTATCCCGCAAAGTCTGCATATTGAAAAAAGCAATCGGTTTGAAGCTATGAGAATCCTGGATTCTATTATGCAGTATGATTCGGCTAACCATAATGTGAATGCCTTAAAAGCGGCTGGTTTCTTCCCTGGTGGAGCAAAAGTGAATCATTATTTCACGGATGCGGATGCTTGGTTTATCAGGAATAAAATACCTGCTGGAACCGGCATGCTTTATATGAACCGTGTTGATAAGGAGTTTGCTCCTGATAATGATTTTGACACTACTAACGCTAAGTTTAGAGGGCGTTTTCGGTGTTCATTCGGGAACGCCGATCCGAGAGCTGTATTCGGCTCTCCTGGTGCGTAACACTTAACCGTAGGGGTGGTAGGGATACTACCCCTACCTTATTAACTTTTAAAACCTCTGGACTTAATTGTCTGGTGGAAACACTGGAGGTGTGATATGGGACTTACGAATTTTCAAAATGGAATAACGAGTTTTGGTGTTCCGGTATTCGGTAATCTTGGAGTTGGTAATGTTTATTTTGTCGGTAAAAATACCGATACCGTTACTTGGAGAGAACTTTCTAAAAGATATGCAGCTTCAAGGTATTCAGATGGTTCTCATGTTCTTTATAGCGATGATGGAGATGGCTTAGGCATTCAGGCCGCTCTTGATGCTTGTGTAGATAGTAGAAACGATTATGTTGTGGTTACTCCAAGTTCAACGGATTATGATTTGACGGCTGTTTTAACTATGTCTAAAAGGGATGTTCATCTTATCGCTCCCGCTGGTATGGGGATGAAATATGGAGCAGTTAATGCCGTTAGATTGCATCAGAATACTGCCGCAACAGGGTTAATTTATATAACTGGTCAAGCCTGTGAAGTAGCTGGTTTTTTCTTAAAATGTGCTACTGATTCTAAAGGTATATACGGGACAGCGTGTCATGGTGTTCAAATTCATCATAATATGGTGGGGATGTCATGTACTGCTGGTTCTGCAACCGCTTTTGGCATTTACCTTGGCCCCGCTGAAACTGTTCATGCGGATATTGCTAATAATTTTGTAACTTGTTATGAACCTATTGCAACAGGGGCTTTAGGTGGTGCTATTCAAATTGATAATGGAACCAGATGTATTGTTCGTGAAAATTTAATTACAACTGGTGGTACTGGTGTGGTAGCCATTACGATGACGGTAGGAATTGGGCTTGGTGGAGCACTTACTTATGCGTTTGATAACCGTTTTAGTGAATATACTGTAGGTGTATTTACTCTTGGCATTAATCAAAATGTGAGTGGTTTTCTTGCTGGTAACGAATTTGGAATGACAACTGCGGCTAATGCGATTAACGGTGGTACTGCTAATGAATATGCTGTTAGAAACTATGAAAGTACTAATGGCGGCACTTTAGCTGTTTAATTTTATACCGTGCCGGAGCGGTAAATCTCCGGCTTTAAAAGGATACTATTATGGATATAATAAAAATAAGACAAGTATGTCCAAAATGTAAAGGCACAAAAACTATTCCTAATCCTGCATGGCCTGAAGACCCAGAAGCCCCTGAAGAGATTACTTGTGATTCGTGTTATATTTCAGAAAAAGACCCGGAATTATTTTTTGACGTAACTGATATAATGACATCTTTAAATTCTATAAAGGATACTGTCGAAAATATAGAAGTCCCCGAAGCTGGTGATGAAGTTTCTGATGGTACGACCAGTGGGCAAATTCCAGCTATCGGGGTATCAGAAAAATTTGCCCGTGAAGATCATGCTCATGGTACTCCTGATGCTGGGGAAGGTGGAGGACCACCTGGCCCAAAAGGTGATAAAGGTGATAAGGGTGATACAGGTGAACAAGGTATTCCTGGTGCTAAAGGTGATACAGGAGATCAAGGGGAACAAGGTGTTCCTGGTGCTCCTGGGGCTAAAGGGGATACTGGAGATGCAGGTGTAGATGGTGCTCCTGGAGCTAAAGGTGACACAGGGGAACGAGGTGAACAAGGCTATCCTGGAGCAAAAGGAGATACTGGAACGGCAGGTGCAAAGGGAGATACCGGTGAACAAGGGGAAGCAGGTGCAGCGGGTACTCCTGGGGCTAAAGGGGATACAGGAGATACAGGGGCAACAGGCTCTCCTGGTGCAAAAGGAGATACTGGAGATACAGGAGCACAAGGTATTCAGGGCATTCAAGGCATTCAAGGTGTAAAAGGTGATACTGGTTCTGCCGGTGTTTCAAATTATACTTTATTTGTTCAAGCATTAACTTCAAGCCCTACGGATGCTCAAACTGTTTATTTCGGTCAATTACCAAAAGCTCCTACAACTACGGCAAATACCAGTAAAGTTTATATCCGTAAAGCCGGATCAATCAAGATGGCTCAAATTTATTGTTATTCAGGAACAGCAGGAACAAACGAATCCTGGTCACTTTATATTAGATTAAACAATACAACAGATACTTTGATCCAAACTTTAACAGTTGCAACAAATGAAAGAATATTTACAAACTCAAGTTTAGATATTACGGTTGCAGCGGGAAGTTATATTGAAATTAAAGGGGTTCAACCAACGTGGAGTACCAATCCGGCCACAACAATTTATTCTGGCTATCTTTATATTGAATAAGGAGTAAACAAATGAGACCACATAAATTTACTTATACACTTGCTGCCGCAAGCGCTACTGGGTATCTTGAAAACGCAACAGGAGCTACCTGGACATTAACGGGCACAACTGCCGGAGATGAATGTAGTCATCCTGTAACGATACATAACGATTCAGCTTCGGATCATAAATTAAAAACTGCTATTCTTACTGGTACAGATGCAGAAGATAGAGTTATAACTGAAACTGTAAATTTACCTGATGTGCATGGCGGTGGTTCCGATACTGTCACTTCAACTTTATATTATAAAACTTTAGTGACTGTTGTTCCAAGTGCAACTATTGGAGCTGATACAATGGATATTGGCTGGACGGCATTAGCTCGTACACCTACTTTTCCAACAGATACTTATACTACTGGTCCATTAATTGGAGTCGATTTAGGGGGTACAACCTGTAATTATGCCGTACAGCAAACTAATGATGCTGTTTACGATAATAATCCTGCATCATGGCAGGCTTTACAGGCTGCTGGTACAGCTAACACAATTAATCAGGCTCTAACAGGAACAACAGGTTTAAGAGTTACGGTTGCATCTCATACCAGCGGAGTGGTTATTGTAACTATTTCTCAAGCGAGGGCATAATGAGACCTAAACGATTTGAATATACCATGACGGCTGCGGATGATGATGGTTATTTACTTTCTGCAACAGGGGCAGGTCCTTGGGTTACTTTTCTTGCTCAACCTGGGGATATGTGCAGTCATCAAGTAAGTATAAATACATCCGATGATCTTAGCGGTATTACCTTTACATTACTTGGAACGGATGCTGAAAATAGACCTGTTACTGAGGGTTTGGTAGGTGGAAATAATGCTAAAGTGTATAGTGTCAAATTCTATAAGACTTTAGTATCTATTACCGCAAGTTCAACCGTTGGGGCGTTACATTATGATGCCGGTTGGATTGGTGGTGGTAAGAGTGAATATGTTTATACGCCTACCTATCCTGTAGCTACCTATCCTGATGCTGGCCCTGAATTGGCTCTTGATTTAACTTCTGGAACCATTGAATATACTAAACAGCAAACGAACGATAATGTATATGAAAACAATCCAGCTTCATGGCAGACGTTAGGCACAGCCGATTTAACTGTTGACAGTAAGTCTCAAGCGTTACCAGGTACAACCGGTGTAAGAGTTAAATTATCTGCTTATACAGATGCGATATTTTACTTGACTGTATCGCAAGAGAGGGTATAATGAGCATATCTCAAGGTTCAGGTCCAAAAGACTATTTTAAGGCAGGAGATTGGAACGCATACTGCGATGTATGCGGTTTCAAATATAAAGCGTCTGAACTTCGTAAAAGATGGGATGGTATGATGGTTTGTGAGCAAGATTGGGAACCACGTCATCCTGTCGATCTAATCAGAGTAAGGCGAGAGCGTCAAAAACCTCCTTTTACAAGACCTGGTGGTACGGATGAGTTTAATGAAGTTCCGTATATTTAAGGTCTGGGATAGAGGGATATAATGGCGCAAACTCCGCTGCCTCTCGATAAAAAACCCTATTATAATACCGATGCTATTGCAGAATCCATATCATCCGATGACATGATTGATTGCTATATGGAAGCTGTCCCAGGCATAGGTTTGATTACCAGACGAAGACCTGGATTGGTGAATTTTGCCAATTTGGACTCCGGTATGACCGCTGCCGATATTGACGGTTATCTGGTAGCTGAAACCGGAGAAGGTCCTTGGCTTGTTATGGCCGGTCAACCTAATGATATTTGGGGTCATAAGGTAACTATTGCTTCAACAGCCGATCTAAGTGCTATTCATTTTACTTTAGTGGGTACTGATGTTGAAGGACTACCTCTTACGGAAACAGGTCTGCATGGTCCTAATAATGGATCGGTTAGCAGCGCATCATATTTTAAAAGTTTAACTTCAGTTACGGCAGACGCAACTCTTGGTGTTGAAACCATGAATGTCGGTTGGGCTGCTGCTTTAGATATAGCTGGTGACGGTATCTTCTTCTGGGAACCGATGAATAAGGTTATTGTTGTGAATAACGGCAAGATTTTTAATGTCACCAGCGCAGGCGTTTATACCCCTTTAACACGGTTGCATAATGCTGAAAATCTCATAGGTCATATCGAAAGTGCAACTGATGAAGATATAATTCTTTTTGATAGGACTCATGCACCTGATAACCTATGTCATCAAGTTACTTTAACTTCATTAATGAATTTGAGCGGATTAACTATAACCATTACCGGACTGGATGCAGATGGAAATGAACAAGAGGAAACTCTTGTCGGGCCGGATGGAACTTAATTTAAGGAGATAATAAAATGAGAGAGTATGCAGTCTACGGAGCAAACATTACGGTTGTAAATGCGGTATGTTCGCTGGTTGGTATTATGCCAGCGGCAGGTCAAACAATAGAAATCATACGATGTTGGGTGTCTCAGCACGCTAACAATACTTCAGCACAGCAGAGGATAGCATTATGCACTAAAGCAACCGCTTTTCAAACTGTTACATCTACTACACCTACTAAACTTAAGATAGGTGATCCTTCTTCCCTTATTGCCGGTGCAGCTACTATCGCCGCAGGTAAAAGCGGTATTAATGCAAGTGTAGAGGGTGCTGGAACATTAACGACTATTTTTGAAGATGCGTTTAATGTGTTGAATGGCTGGCTTTGGCTTCCTACTCCAAGTGAAACAATAGTTGTAACAGGTACAAGCGCACAAGCTTTTACATTGTATTTTCCGGCAGCGCCAGCTACTTTAACCGGTTGGAATTTTGGAGCTATCTTTAAAGAATTAGGTTAATTTAAAATGGGAATTTACAGACAATACATTAATCATATTCATCCGGTTATTGTAAGGGCCTGGTCACTAATTCCTTTTGTTACGCAAGGGATTAGAAAAGTACCTATTAAAAGCGCAATAGGTAGAACCGTTGTAAGTAAGAAATACTTTAAAAGCATATCTGAAGTTAAACTTAATTTTTCAGGTGCCGATGCGGATGGATTTGTTTCAGCAGCTACCGGAGCAGGTCCCTGGACTACCATTGCCAATAACCCACCGGATTTATATGGTCATCATTTTACGATTACCAGTGCATCTGATTTATCAGGTATAAATTTCACGGTAGCTGGAACTTATCCTGGACCGGTATTGACTCCTGATATACTTGATGAAAGTTGTTTAACTTTAGACAGGTGGACTGATGCGGATACTGGTGCTCAGGCTGTATCCGAAGTATCTCCGGCGGGTCAATTTAGATTTGATACTAATACAGGAGCCGCAACGGATTCAGATGCTTGGAGAAAAGTAACCCTTGTTTCCCCACCCGCTAAGTTTACTGTAGAATTACAGACCTTAACCGATGCCATAGGAACTATAGCAAATTTTGATTATGCTGAATTGTATTATAGTACGGCTACATGGGCATTAAATGTTAAAATTGCTTCTGATGGTTTATTTATAACTAAAGCAGGTGGGGCTTTAACGGAAGTTGGTATTAATATCGTTGTACCTTCAACAACAGTAGCACAAATTTGGAGATTTGAGGTTGATAAATCCAATAGTGAATCAACTGCAATAGTAGAAGTGTTTTTAAATGAAGTATCTCAAGGTTCATTTGACTGTAATTATGTAACACCTGGAACTGATGGTGAACTTGGATATATTCAACGTGGTCATACAACTAATGATCGTTTAAGTCATGTTACCTATTTTAAAGCGGCTACAGGTTTGGGGATGTTTCAAGCTACAATGTCCGAAGTCATTGTAGGACCGAATATAGGTATAGCAACCGGTGCTGAATATTTTAAAACTGTGACTTCCATAACTGCTTCGTCAACAATGGGGGCACTTACGGCTGACTTTGGTTGGTCTGCCGAACATTGGTATAATGGATTATTAAGCGTAGGTTATAGCTTAGGATATACCGTACCTGCTAAAACTTCATCTTTGGTTGCCGGAACTCCGGTTATATTTGCCGCTGGACAGGATTCTTCAGGAAGCCCTTGGTTATATATGTGCAATGGCGGTGGTTTGGTTGCTACTCAAGATGGGGTATATTATTTTTATCCCACGGATTCCAATGCGCCGGATTCGACTTTTGTAGCTTGGATTAACAACAGGTTTATTGCTAACGATCCTGGAACCAATAGGTTTTTAACGACTGACACTAATCCTAATACCGGCTTGATTGAAAATGATTATTGGAGCGCAACGGTAAATCCGCTTACCTGTGAAGCTAAAGGGGATACCCTGTCTTCATTATCAACTATCTGGTCTGAAATCTACGCCTGGGGGAGTGAGGGATTGGAAGTATTTCAGGATGATGGCGTTACACCTTTTGTATCCATACAAAGTGCCTTCGCTGAAATAGGCATTGAGGCAGTTTATTCATTGCAGCAGGCTGATAATTCAATCTTTGCCTTATGCGTTATTGATAAAAAGAGGGTTGTTATAAAGATGCAAGGCCGCTCCCCGCAGGTTATTTCTGAACCGATTGCCCGTGTGTTAATGGATATGACGACCGTTTATGATGCTGTGGGTGACATCATAAGTGTTGGTGGGGTAACGATATACCTATTGTCTTTTCCAACTGAAAATCAAACCTGGGCATACGATTACAAAAACGATACCTGGATTAAATGGGGATATTGGGATTCAGGAACAAGTTTACATAATATGTTTTTGGGTCAACATTCATGCTTTATCAAGACCTGGGGCAAGACATTAACCTTATCACGTTCCGATGCTGAAATATACGAATTGGATAGGGACGCCTTTACCGATGACGGTGTTATGATAGTGTCTTACCGCAGGACAGGTTGGGTAGATCATGGAACATGGAATAGGAAACGAACCAATAATTTGCTTATTAAGGTTAAAACATTCCCAACAACGGAGTTTTTACTTTCAACAGGCTGGACTTCGGTAGATTGGACAGGATCATGGGTTGCCGGATGGAAACATACGGTTGGTAATGTCAGCGTTTTATCTCAATCAAAGGTGGCTGTCATAAGCACGGTTTATCAGGTTACTTGCACGGTAACAGGTCGAACAGCAGGATCGTTTACCGTAGGGCTTGGTGGGGCCACTTCAGCGGCAATTACGGCTACAAGCGTGTTTAACCTAACAGCCAGTACCGCTGCTAACCTTACGATAACCCCTACCGCAGCTTTTGACGGTACTATCGTTATCTCTATTGATGCAATAAGTATCTTAAACTTCCGATGGAGAGATGATGGAAGCTCAACTTGGTCTAATTGGGTATATTTTGACTTAATTCCAACTAATCAAAGGGATTTTATATTAAACTTGAAAAGGTTTGGTGTATATAGATCAAGGCAATATGAATTTAGAATGACCGATAATCAGGATATGATTCTTGTTGGTGCTATTGAAGATGCAGAGGTTTTAAAGAATTGACGACTTATAACGATCCAATCTTACATACGGGAACGTACACACCTAAAGTGCCTACGGTAGCTACAATTATGGCTCCGGTTCCTAATGTACCTCGTTTAAAGATAGATGGGACAGGTTATGATTGGAATGAGTTAAATAGATGGCTTCAATCTATACAGAACTTACTTGGCAGTAGTCAAGGTCAATTAAACAATCTATACAATATTGTAAATAGTTTAAGCGATACTGTAGCAAATTTAATATTAGATTTTTCTGAAACCAGCAGCCCTACATTTTATACCGTAAAACTCACGTCTTTAAGTTCTGGACGGGTTCCTTATCATGTTAGCGATACTGTAGGTCTTGCCGATTCACCTATTAGAATCAGTACAACAAGGGTTGGCATAGGGGTAAATCCTAATAATACTTTTCAGGTATCAAATTTAATCAATTTTAATAATACGCTTTATAGTACTTTTTTAGGATATGAAGCCGGAATAGCAACTACAGTTATAGGTTATAATGTATTCATAGGTTATGGTGCGGGAAAAACAAATATTTCAGGAATATATAATACAGCAGTTGGTTATTTAGCTCTAAATTTAAGTAGTTCTCATTATAATACTGCTATTGGCTATAAAGCTGGTGCGGCTGCTACAGGAACATCTAATGTATTAATTGGAGATAGCGCGGGTATATTGATTGAAGGTGCGTCTCAAAATACTGCAATCGGTTCACAGTCTCAAATGGCAATTTCTGGAAGAACGAATACATCTGTTGGATTTCAATCTTTAAAATCAAATACAGGAACATATAATACAGCAGTTGGTGCAATATCAGGAACATCTTTAGTCAATACAACATTAAATGTTTGTATTGGTTATAGTTCAGGAAATTCAGGTGGTGATAATAATACATATATTGGAGCAAATTCTGGTGGGTCAGGTGGAACTGGTTCATCTTGTATTTCTATTGGTTATTATGCTGGTTTTAGAGAAACAGCATCAAACACCTTATTAATAGATAATCAATTAAGAGCAACTGAAGCCCTTGGTCGTACTAATGGAATAATCTACGGTATCATGGCGGCATTACCGGCTAATCAATATTTGACTTTTAACGCTAATGTAACTGCAACGGGAACCCTTACTATGACAGGTGGAATAACGGTTCCCACTCTTAAAGTCACCACCGGAGCAGCCCTTGGTAGTATTTTAGTTTCTGATGCCGATGGAGATTTAACCTATACGGCAGTTGGTGGAGCAGGTACATATTTAGCCGGTAGCGCAACGGTTCCCACTTATGCCACATTAAATCAAGCTGCGGTAGCGGGATTAACCACAGCAGATGGCCCTACCTTCGCCCATCTTCATATTTCTGATAAAGCCGCTGTTCAAACTATCGCAGAATCTTGGGTTGGCCCAAGCACCACAGACGGTATTTATTTTAAAGGCGGGTATGTGGGAATTGGACATAATAACCCGACAAGTAAATTACATTATCAAAATACCATAACTGATCCTGTAGCTAATGTTACTGGACCAAATTTTACTCAAATATTTGCGGCTACTGCTGGTGATGTAGCAGTTAATGAAGATGCAACAGTTTTTTATGCTTATGGAAAATCTTCTACAGCAAAAAATCATGCCCTCATAAGAGCTTTAATCGGAGGTTCTTTTAATAACGGAGACGGTTTAATAAAGATCGGAAGAGCACACGTCTGAACTCC
>OFNC01000004.1_pt1 | contig 48544 bp, 94 predicted proteins | sample 1541971 | NCBI WGS metagenome assembly OFNC01 (sample SAMN04958489, study PRJEB24370) | sediment metagenome | isolation source: lake sediment | place: USA: Lake Hill lake, St. Paul Island, Alaska | collected 2013 | reverse complement strand
AGGTTCAGTTGTCTTCCAACGACCAATACCTGCCCTTACGGGCTTTGTATGGGTAGGATCCATGGTATTGATCTTGACCACTCTAGTCTCCCTTTTGCTCTTGCGGAGCCCTACGGGCTTGGCACTAGCCCTGACTCAGAAGCAAGCCCACGGCCTTCGCCATGGGTAGTTGACGGCTGCTTTAATCAGAACTCCTTTCATTTGGGAACCTCTTTCTTTTGTAGTTTGAGTTTCTGGTCCAGATGTTTTTCGGTTATAATTTTGGGAATTCGGGATCGTACGAATTTTGTGGTTTCCTTCAGTAGAGCTCTTCCTTCTGGAGTATCTTTGACGTTGCTGCTTGCCTTCATGTAGCAGTTCATCTCATCACGGCCGTTTTTCTTTTTTTTCTCTGCCTTAATGAGACGCTTGATCATTGTACTCCACGCGAGCTCGAAAGCTTGTCTTCTCACACGGTTTTTGTATTCAGGCATGTATTTCAGGATTTTTGCCTTGGGTGGATGAAATCCGACATACAGATATGGCGGGTGTAATTGCGCTGTGAATCCATTCTCTACCGGAATACCAATACCTGTAAGGGCGGCATTCCAATCTTCTTCTCGTTGCTCCCATTCCTCGTCTGATACTTCGTCATCAGGATCGGTGTTGTTCCAATACCCGTAAGATTTTATATACTTCTGATTTTTAATCAGATTCATGAGCTCTATCTGCTCGGTGTAAGGAAGAATCAGTACTTTATCTTTGATTGGGATAATACAGATCTCGAAATGGAAGTCACATTCCGGATCTCTGCGCTTTGTTTTCTCTACGGCCACGTGCCTTTCTTCGACCGTGTTTATAACGGCGCCTAATATTGACATATCGTAACTACTCGTAAGAGCGTACACTTTTTTTCCAAGGGCTATTTGATCAACATACTTCGAGCAATTCTCGGCAACTCTCTGCAAAACCAATCTCTCAATGATTTCATATGCCTGAGTCCTCAGTTTTTGAATCCGTGTTCTGAGTACATTGAGAGTTGGAATGTCCGTCATTCTCAGTCCGTCATAAATCTTTGTGCTCATTGATATTCCTGACTATGAAATTCCTGACCATGAAATTATGTGCAACTTTTATTGCTTCCATCAAACAATTTACTCTAACTGAAGAACTGAGTGTCAGATTGTACGAGCAATCCTCGTTTGTACACTCAGCTACTATTCCTTCTTCCGGATAGCAATCGGTTCCGAACACTTCAACAGCACTTTCACAAAGGGGGCAGGACTCGGAGCAGTAATAGCTCATATTTTTGTGAGGACGTTGATGGCTGCCGTTTCATTCTCTATCCACACACTGAGTGCTTCTTTTATGGTTCCCATTCCAAATTCTTGCATTATCTGTTCAACAGCTGCTGGATGCGGGTGTGTCGCATTAGAACGAACCGATATTGATAAATGTTTACAGATTCCAACAGGCTGTGTTTCTATTGAGAATACAACCCTATATCCTTCGTGTAGATAAAGTACATGGTCAGGGATGTCTCCAACCGGAGCTAATTCTCTTGTCATAGTTTTTTGCATCATCGGAAGGGATAGAACATGACTATGAGCATAGTCCATCAACTTCTTGATGGACTTTTTGGCCTCATCGTCCAGTATGAGCACCCTCATGAATCTTCCCTTCTACGTATTCGGATGCAAAAAAATCAACATCTTCTATTTCCGTGATGCAAAAATCAAACCCCTTTCCTGCTGTGTTACGACCTACGAGTCGTTTGCCATAATATTTTTCGTCATCCTTCATTGAGTACCAGGCGTCCTTAAAAGCCTGTTCTCTGACGAAGGCCCTCAAATTGAACTTTATGGTTCTACCGGATTTAAGCCTGACGGTCAGCACTGTCTTCTTCTTTTTTGAAAATTATCGTAGACTCTACCGTAAACATAATTCTATTGATCTTTGATGAGTCACAAGGACACCCCAGAGATGTTGCGAGTTTCCTAAACAACATAGACCCATCGTTTTCTATGCTCAACATACGTCGGGTTTCTTGAACGATTGTATTTGGGTCCGTGTCACGCATTCACGTCATTCCAACGATAAGACAAATGATTTATAGACATCACGACACCAACGGGCATCGCTTAGGGCATTATGCTCATCGTGTTGTTTTGGAAGATCTGTGACCCCTAATCTATCTATTTCCTGCTTCAGATCCTTACAATACATGGGCCATCCATTGGGTAGTCTGTGCATGGGCCCAAACAGCCAGCAGAACGCGACCCAGTCGTAATCGGCGAAATATCCCCAAAAGACAGGCTTGTCATCTCCGATGAATTGTAGTACTTGCGATGCAATTTGTTTTCTGGTCCGTAATGTATAGCACGGCGCTGTTGGACGCTGAAAGTCATTGGTTTTAGGACAGTATTCCGGCATGTTCTTCAAAACATTCTCAACCACCCAGTCCGAGGCCCGATCGAGATTACAATCGGAGTTAACCAGGTACAATTCTTTCCCATTTTCAGCGACGATACCGATTGATATCAGGTCGATGCTTCTGGGATATTCTATGAATTCTGTGTCAAGAAAATAGTTCATTTTGAGTCCTTACCTACGTGTTGTGCAGAGTTTTGCGATTTATTCACTGCATAGTCGTAAGTATCACACTTATCAATCTCAAAAATCTTACACGGAAGGGGACACGTTTTTTGAATGGGACACTTTTGACACAGAGACTTGAACTGCATATCCAACCCCTACCAAAGCTTGCTGATAAAGTGATAACCTACTACACAAACAACTGAAATGATCACAACAGAAACAATAAGTTCGATAAGAGTGAAACCTTCGCTTACCTTAGGGTCTGATTTTTCTTTTTTCATTTTTTAATTTTCCTTTCACTGATGTTTCATCAAAAGTTATTTCACATCCCAAAGCAGCAAATTCTTTTTTAATACTCTTCTGGGCCTCTACCAATTCAGTAGAGGCGGCCTTTCTCTTTTCGTCCGTGTCTGCCGACAGAAGATTAGCCAAAGCACTTCCTATAGTCATTTGAGCCTAACTTGATAGAGTTTTCGGTCGTCGATGAACAGAATATTGAGTCCATCAGTCAAAAGCTCCGTATCCGGGTCAAAAGGGGAATCCGAATGCGTGCTGATCTTGGAATCTCCAAAGCAGATCTCAGCTTGGTCTTCCAAGGCACTGACACAAATTCCCTTAGCATTCACGGCAAAACTGATACCTATATAAGGACCAACAGCTGACCGGCATTTGTAGGTCGTATGATCTTCTGAGAAGTACAGTACAAAACGGGTGTATTTTCCCGAGCGTTCTCCCATGAGTTGACAGTATCGATTCTCGTACTTGGCGACTACTATTCGATAGCCGTCTAATTCCGGGACAGGGATGTTCGTGCACTTCCCAGGCAAAAATGGTATTGCCAGCCAGTGCTTTCCAAGGGCATCCTGAACGGCCACCCCGCGATAGAGCTTGGTATTTCCAGATACGCTGGTCAAAGTCTTGGTCATCTGCATAGGCTGCTGGAACATCTCAAACCGAGTCTCTATTAACCGGTCATTATAGATGGTATACAGAGCCCCACCATATTCCATGGCTTGTTCAAAGGTGGTTGATCCGCACTCCTTCCCATCGAGAGTTGTGAACTTTATCGTAGTCTGATCTTCCACCGCCAGTATGGGTTCGTGACCACCCATACTGAGTAATCCGGACCGTGTTTTAGGTGTAGGCAGAACTGGTTTATCCATACGATAGATCTGTTTGGTTGTGATGGCGTATCTAACCCCATTATGAAAGGACACAGATATAATCCTATCTGATAGAACCGCCACAGGAGTGACTTCAAACTTACCGGTACTGGTGATGTCTGTGACCCTGGCAACGGTTATGATTAGGGCCCCATCTGGATATGGAGGTACAGAGCGTTCTCCTTGTTGGAAGATTTTTCTGAACCAATCCAAATGTGCCTTGGGTATGACATCCCATCCCATAAAACCTGGAGGGAAGGTAACTGCCTTATCGAAGACAGAAACTCCCAACTTCATTCGTTCCTGCCACTGATTGAGTTTGAAGTCCGGATGTTTCCCCCAATAAGGGTGAAGGTTTGTGTAGAGCTGAAAGGCTACGATTCCGAACGAGAACCAGTCTGAGTTCTTGGTCCATTGATTCTTTTGGACTTTAGGATCCCGAATACTCTCCATGATAGCTGTGGTGCGGTGTTTTTTTGTCTCGTAGTTATCTACATCAATGAAATAAGGCGTTGTGTATGTCTTTGAGTCCGTCAGGAAATTCATCTCGTTGAGGTCGACGATCAGGATACTCTCATTGTGGACGTTCTGAACTCCCGTCTGCAGGTTCTTTACCAGTTCAGCTACTGTATCAGGAGTGATGCGGTTATCTTGTTTGAAGGTCCGGTTAAAGAGTCTTACCAGGAACTCGGTCTTACGAACATACGGCATAGAGAATCCAATAGGATTCTTGGGTTTGTTTGGGTCAAACAGGACTTCCAACGGGCAGAGAATGTTGGGATACTTCTTGAGTATGGAGAGCTCTTGAACCTTCTCGGCCGGGATCATTGTTTTGGGATCGTGGTAGATTTTGTATGCCTGATCGTTGAGTTTCAGGACATACCCCTGGCCTCCCTGGGCGATGTAGCAGTCCTGAGTAGGGAATGTTACCACTCCATGATTCTGAACTATGACCTTAAAAGGGAAGGTAATGTCTTGATTCACATTGATTCCAATTTTGATTCTTTTTCTTTTGCCGATCCGTAGCCTATTTGACCGGAAGCGATTGCTGCAAGAACTCGTGTTCGGTCAAATCGCAGGAGACGCATGTCGCCGATCTTGACGCGAATATCGTCGAAATCACCTGCCGCCGCATGCCTGTAAGTAACCTTGACGTGTAGGCCAAGTAAGGCCGCAAGTTCTCCCACACTCATTAATGCAGTCCCGTTCTTCGCCTCTGCAGATTCCATGGTTTATCCCTTTCGAGGTACTTTTATCGGATTAGCATTATTGCTGCGACCATGAGTATGAGATGCATTGTGTTGTCGACGGCGATGTACACGGACGGATAGAACATAGCACCGATAGAAATGGGATCACCGCTTTTCGGAACTGGTTTTCTAATGATGTAAGTGATCCAGTATTTTCCTAGTGAGAACTTGTCTATTGGAAAATGACTTAAGAAAACAAGACCTAATAGCAGCCACACCTTAGGCGTCCAAGAAGGTTCCAGTCTAAGAATGGTACCAACCACACACGTGGCATATACCGAGGCATGCACGATGCAGGCCACCCATCCCTTAAGGTCGTTACGAGTCTTGTTCTGGGCCATCCAATTCGTCTGAAAAATATAGTCCCCGATCAGATGGCCTAGTAGTAAGGCAAAAAAAGTGTTGTCCATAAATCTCTCTCTAAAAGGCTAGGGTGGCCATACTAAGATCATCGTAATGAGTTATGCCGGCAGCTTTATTCTCGATGGCCATGCGCTGCATACGGCGTTGTGCAAAGGCTAAATTGGAGTTCTTGAAGTCGGTGTACTTCTTTATCTGCCCTTTGACGTCGAGTGTCTCTCCATTCTGCGAAAAACTTTCTATACCATCGCTCATCAGGACGATGTGACTAAGATCTAGGTTGCTGACATCCGCGGAGTACTGATAGTCATCAAATTGCCCGAGTTTGACCGGTGAGGTTTTGATAAGACTTTTCTGACAGTCTGGAATGTTAAAAGTTGTTTCCTGCACCGTATGAACCATGCTGACAAATTCACTTGGATCGTAGAAATGATAGGAAAGATATGCGGGATAATTAGGGGTGTACGTTATTTGCGTACACCCCAAATTGCCGTCTTTGTGTTTTAAGACTATGACTCCGTCTCCCCATCCGAATATCCATCTCTTATCTTGTAGGGCCACAACGACAAGCAGAGTGGCTTCCAGCATATTTTTGGGAAGGTGGAGTATAACCTGGAATTTCCTGATCTCCTCTACGAGCCATTTTCTGAAGGACTCTCGAGCGGAATCATAGGTAAGATTGTCTGTGTGTCCGAAGTCCCTGATGACGTTTATAGCGGCCCTGGATAGAATCCTGGCACCAATATCGGTATCCTGGGACCCACTGCATCCATCAGAGACGATGGCATAGTGGATGTGGCCGTAGAGGGTATTTGGGACACAGCCGCATGTGGCATAATCCTCACACACGGCATGTCCCACACCCATAGTGAATGCACAATCTTTTTTCATGCTGGTTAAAAGGTCAGCGGTATAGATGGAGCACCCTTGCCGAGTGCCTGTGATGTGGAAGACACGCTTTGGCTGACGAAGTTTGCCAACTTGGCCAGGGACCGTTCCGTGAACTGACCCATCTCCACGAACTGATTCAGGCCCGCCTCCGTATGGAATTGCTTCAATGCCACCACATCATCTGGACGGTCCGTAGCGGCAATCAGGATGACGTTGATGGACTCGACGGTCTTGGCCCCTTCATCCTTCCTGATACGCTGCAGGTCTTCCTTGATGATCTGTGGAGTAGCGTATCTGTGATTGTTGTTCTGGCCATCCGTGATTATGAAGACCACGGCATTGCACATGTAGTCTTGGCCTACAAGTTGTTGGCCATAGGACTCCGTCGCAGAGATGGACTCAAGGGTGGCTTCATACAGGGCTGTGGTGCCGGCGACCTTGATGATGCCGTCGTAGTCGCTGGGATTGATGTTGGCTAGCTCTTTGAATCCGTGTGCTTCTGAGAGCTTGTTGTTGAAGGTTGTAGTTCGGAACATGATCTCGCCGTTGTTGGGGTGTTTCTTACAGGCCCCCACAACGACTCCGCAGGTCTTCTCGATTTCCTTTGCGAAGTCTTCTATCGACGGGGAGGAGTCGAGGACCATGGTGACCAGGGTATATTTCCGGCCTCCGAGGTTATCGGGCACCTGTCCGGTGTACTTGTAGTCGTGCATGGTCTGATAGGTCTGTTCGGGGGTTTTCCCCATGAGTTTGGCCATTGGATCTCTCCTGTTTATGGTGTGTTACTATTCCTACACATGAATGTTCAATTTTTCAAAGTTTAGTACCCATTCTAGATCGACATCTTTAAGTTTGACTCGGTCGGGAAGACTTTTATACTTCAGGACTCCTGCTTCTACACCACTTATCAGTGCTTGATATTTGTCCTTATAGGACTGAGGAAAGCCTTCTTTCAGGTTTATCTGCTGCAGAATCTTGAACATGATTCCTTCCCCCACACATTGTGCCATGCTTGGGAAGGTGGAAGAAGTTTTGATAACGTCCGTAACCTTACTGAAAGAGATGATCATTTTAGCCAGAGTTTCAACCACCTCTTTCAAGACCTCGTTCTGCTTGGTCTTTTTTTTGACTTCAACTCTTTCCAGTGCTGCGGGCGCGCAGACTTTATCCAAAAAGTCCTCATGTAGGGCTTTCTGTTCCATTTCTGTAGTGAGCTCTGAAGTGGATACCTCTATAGGTGTCTTCTTCTTACGTCCTCGTTTGACCGTCTTACTTTTACGAGTCATGTAAGTGTCTTTCTGTGTTATACGTTTTTGATCGCGACGGTTGGTTGTTTCTCCAGAATTTTTTCTATTTGGGCTTGAAGTCTTTTGATTTCTTCTTCCTTGCAGTTGCGCAGAGCACGTTCTGAATACGCTGTTGACTCTGCAGCTGCTTTCTCAATTTTCGCTTGACCTACACAGCCCAGGTAGCTAAATACACAAATAAAGGCTACCACAGCTATTACAGTTATACATACGATGAAAACTGTCAAAGGACTCATAATACCCCCTTAGATTTTGTCGAACTTGTCCGTTGTAGTAACGTGCATGCCCCGGCGGATCATCTTCTGTATGAACTCTTCACCCTGTTTTTCGAATCCGCCTACGGAAGAACAGGCATCCTCGAGGAGTACGAACTTCTTCACGTAGGCATCCCCGAAATGGTCCGCGATGTCCGTGACGGTAGCCCGGACGCAGTGTGAGAGGGCCTCGCCGGCAATGTAGATGCGATCGGCATCCTTTAGGTACTCGACCATTCGCATGTTCGGGCCGGTGCCTTCTGCATCGTCTGGGTCGAATACCTCGGCCTTAAACGCCGAATAGTGCTCGGTAAAGATGTTAGACCCCTTGGTCACGAAATCCACTACTGCGAACTGGGACTCCCATTCCTGGAAAGCTGCGAAGAGTTCTGAATGGATTGTGAAGCCCTTAGATCCGATCAGACAGTGTGGTGGCCATATGCAGAGCATGTACTTGTTGGGTGTGGCATCCAGCTTCTTCACGTAGTCCAGAGACTTGGCCTGATAACCGTGATTGTATGCTCGCCACTTGCCGGATTCGACATCGGATGCGGATATGACTGTGAAGGGACTCGGATGTTTATCGGACTGATCGACCCACCACACAGGATGGGCAATGTGTAGAGATCTGTGTGCATCCTTGGTGCACACAATACGGTCGATACGACCTTTGTTTTTTGACACGGCTTTGCTGAGCCGGGTCATGTCTTTGTCGGCACCCTTCACGAACAGGGATCCGGTCGGGATGCTGAAATCGTCTTGTGGGTCGATCGTCAAAAGAATCGTTTCACCTTCCATACTCAACCTCCTATGTAGATTTGTGGTGGTTTATCCCGCCGACTTCAGGACTTTATTGGTTATGGCATCGTAAACTTTTCTGATTGCAATCACTATTTCCTTTACAAGTTTCTTCAGTAGGTCCTCGAACAGGGACACAATCATTGAAAACGGCCAGTAGAGGATCCACACAGAAATGATACTGACACTTCTTTTTGCTTCAGGTAGATCTCTTTTGGCATATTGTTGGAAGGATTCTATATTGATATGTGCATAAGCTATTTGTTTGTCTTTTGCTTGTTGAGCTCTATCGTTAATTCCTGTTTGAATTTTCTTATAGTCCTCATATAAAATCTTGCTGTTTTCTACTTTACGCCTAATGTACAACCACCATTTCAGAAAGGACCATACTATTCCCACAAAGAGATATATAGCAAAGGAACATAGAATAGTTTCTGGATGCTTCATGGTTATTTGAAAGATGGGCACGCTAAAAAAGAACTGAACAAGAGCCAGATATACGATGAATGATATGGAGGCTATTATAGGAGTTTCATAGGTAGATGCTACCAGCATCCAAATAAAAAATAAGGCTGTTATGATTATTCCTGCCACGGATACAAAAGGAATCATGGAGCGCCTCCCCGCGTGTTAGGTTCGGTTTCTTTCTCTGAGGTATCCATTTTCTCTGCGGTATCCATAGATAGCTGAATGCCACAATCTGGACACTTGAATGTATCCAATTGTTGCAGTTCATCCGTAATAGGGAAACCACAATGGGTACAATACAGAGTCATAATTTTTCTAGCGTACTGGGCGTATCAAATTCCCATACCAAGCGAACTCATACATGATGGGGTAGGCCCTGGCTGAAATGAAATTTGTTCTGTTATCCAGTACAGCCCTGACTTCCATAGGGGTCATGAGATGGACGATAATTTCTTCATTATCAGACGGGCTAGGTTTTTGAGGATCTGCTGCTGTGCATCGGACGATATAGCAGGCCTCATTAGTGAGCCCAGCGGAACTGAAAAGTGTGGGGCTGGTATCAATAATGGTGCTGATTTGATATCCGGTTTCCTCCAAGAGCTCTCGTTTGGCACAACCTGCCACACTATCCCCTGACTGCATCAGTCCTGCGGGAAAGCCCCATTCGTAGTCTTTTATGGGGATCCGGTATTCCTGGGTGACTAGAAGATTCATTTTACCCTTAACCTCTATGGTTGCTGCTATAATAACCGCGGTCATCAATCTGGATCGGGCTACCCAAAACCATTCTCGGGATTTCTCCAAAGAATCCAGATAGGTGGTTTTGGTAACATTGAGATAAGGGGTCTTGAAAAGACTCTCATCTTTTATGAGCGTAATGTTATTCATTTTCTCTTTTTCGCTTTCATGCAGAAACCGAAAACGGATTTATTACGTATCCATCTGATCCAGGTCTGCAGTCGTTCGCTCTGTTTCAGAGATTCTACAGTATTGTAGGTGTCCCTGAGTTCTTTAATACTGAAAAGTTGGTGTATCTGATTTCCACAGTCCACACAAACGGGTATCTTTTCTTTTCCACGTTTACATCGTGGAATAAGATGATGTTTTTCTTCCCATATTTTATGAGGGATTGTCCGGTCACAGATACTGCACGATAAACTTTCCGACTGCATTCACATCTCTTGCCGTAGGATTCTTTTTCACCACAAGACAGATCATTTTCGCCACGATTTTATAGTCACCCTTCAGCCATGCTTTTGTGACTTTCTTCCAAAAAACCTTTCTGATTTTTTCAGCACCTGTCATGTATACTGCACCCTTTATTTTGTCGGTTGTAATGTTCCTGTGCTGACAGGGATTGGGCCGTAATTGTTGTTCGCCACATATTGACCATTCCACTTTTCAGCCTTGATCCGTTCAATCTCAAGAGCTCTGATCTTGAGCTCCAGTTCCATATTTGCCTGAACAGACTGGTTGTATTGTTTGATACCGGCACCTTCTGCTGCCTTAGCATCTGCACGGAGTATAGCTGCTGCTTTCTCACCTTCCGCAGTCTTGATGAGAGCTTCTTTATCGGCCTCAGCTGTTTTTACTTTCTTTTGGGCTTCCTGCTCAGTAATCAACAATTCCTGTTCCTTCTGCTTCACCTGCTGAGCCCTGTGCATCGTTTCTTGAATTTGCTGATCAAATTCCTCTGACCAGTCGTAGTTCACGATTTTCAGCTCGGTTATCTCAAGAGGATAGCTCACCAATTTAGAACGGATGTTAGCGAGAACCGCTACCTGAATCTTGGCCTGATTGATGGGGATATCGAAGATAGCATGTCCACCTATCTCACTCTTGAAGCATTCTGTTCCGCTTGTCGCCACAATGGCGGTCAGCCTATCAAGTCCGTAATCTTGGTAAACCGACTTAATTTGGTCGGGTTTGTATTTGTAGAAGAATGTCATCGATGCGCCGACTGTTTGATTGTCTTTAGTGATGGCACCAGAGGGACCTACATCAATTTTCTGATCTACTTGGATAGGCTGTGTAGTTACGCTCACGACAGTTTGAAACAAGGGTAGTATCCATACTAGGCCAGGATTCGTTGCGTTCGTAACCTTTCCGAGTGTGAGTATGACACCTACGTTGCCTGCTCTGACGATTTCGAATGGACGAAACAGAAGGAGGGTGAATATGAGTGCAATAGGTATAGCTAATTTCGGTCTGAAGGATCCCTTAAAAGTAGGACCAAATTTCGACATGAAGAATCACGTTGGGACACCAAGTAAGACCAAGAAAGATACGAAGCTAAGAAACATAGTAGCACCTTTCTGTTATGGAAGTTTTTGGTTTCATTTTTTGTTGAGATGTTTGAATAAAGCTATGATTCCAAATATGGTCCATGCACTCATACAAAAACACAACGTTCCGATAAATACTTCACTCATTATGACTTTCCTCGCAATGCGTATTTCATTCTGGCAACGGACAAACCAATGTTAAGAACGTTGACACCTAGTGCCTCAAGCCAATCTAAAACCATGTTGTGTGTGTCATCGTTGTCACTGAATCCTTTTTTGGGTACGACGACGGTGCCATAGCCGGCCTCATGCTTCTCTACTCTACTCAAACGTGATAAGAGTTCAAGATTGCCCTCTCCCACGAGTCGACCCCATAGGTTTTGTACATTCATTTTCAGTCATCTCACCTCAGACCCGTTGTCCAATTTTGTTTGCCCTCACGTCATCGGATATTTCACCCGGTATAAATCGAATCAGCACACCGACCTTATGAAATCTGATACGTCGTTCAAAGATCCAGCACCTGATCGCCGACTCCTTCACATTTAAAAAGGCAGCAACGTCCTTGATCGTCCAGAGTCGAGGCTCCTCTATTTGTGTTGACTCTTTCATTTTTCAGAATCCTCTTTCACCTTTTCCAACTCTTCATCAGGGTCACCAAGTAGAAAAAGGACTCCGCCAAATATGATAAGGGCAATTAGTATACCCCACATTATTGGATTATTGATGCTGTTGAAAAGACGATCCCAATACGTCATACTTCTTCCACCGATTTTTCGTCGATTTGAGGAAGATTAGACGGTCTTCCAAGATTCCTTATGGAATTCATTTTAATCTCTTCGCAAATAGGGCATAAATCTATGGGAATCTGCAAAGATCCCATACGCCTCAGCGATCCTTCCTTAATAACTTGCTCTTCAGTGAACGGACCCCTGCCGCACTCAGAGCAGTAGCGATACTTGAGAGTCTTTTCCCCAACCATATAGAAGTACACTTTGGGTGTCATAGTTTTTTCCACAGATACAAATCGTCCGTAATTGCAGACAAGGCAACTTTTACTTTGCCGTTAATAACGATCCCCTTTTTAACTACCACATCATTAGGCGTATGGCTGGCTTGGGGCATCTTGATCTGATACTTACCATCCTCATCCGGCTTTTTCCTCAACCATCCATCATCGGTTACATCCGAATCTGTACGCTTAATAGTGACCAACGGCTCCGCTCCAATTTTGTATGGAGGTGAAAAATCAACGCCCACACCTCCCTCGGGACGATCATCCCAAGCCCTATAGTTCCGAAGAACCTCATAGATGTCATGAGCTATTCTGGCGGGTTCTGTGTACTTCTTACTTCCAATGCCGTAAGAACTGTTCTTTGGAAGGCCTGTCAGACGCATTTTTATTTCGTCGCACAGGTCTTTAAGATCCTGCATTTTATCAACCGGAATATCTATGGTAGATTGTTCAATGGCGTAATCAAACTGTGCCAAGCAAAGCCTGTTGTAGGCTTCAAGAGCTTTGAGGAGGACCTGCAGCTGTTCCCCATTTAGATCAATCTTGTATCTTTTCAAGGATTTTTGTCCTTCGTGTTGTTGATCAGAATAGCGTAACGTCCGTGAGCTTTAGGTGGTATTAGGGAATCATTTATGCTTGCAGGATCGATGTTTTTCATTGAATCGCACGAATAGTCCCCACAAATAAGCTCCATCTTAAGGTTTCCGTCTTTCCTCAACATAACCGTCTTAAGAGGACCGCCACATACTCCACATACTGGAGTACGCTGCGTTTTGATAATCTGAGATCTGATATATGGAGGCATTATTCTTTACACGCGTCAGATAGGAATGTAGTATAGGTCTTCCTTATCGCCTTTGGAAGATTCGAAAGATACTCTTCTGGCAAGACCCTTCTCCACAAGATAGGTTTGGGTCATGGAAAGGATCTCTGCATTAACTTGGGAAAAGGCCGAGCTAATATCGGAGGAAGTTCGATATCCTGTCGCTTTTATGTAATCGAGAAGTTTCTGTGGTTCCATGGCAAGACACTCCCTTTATGCAGGAGTCATTTCAATTTTATGTTTGGCTTCCGGCATCAACCCCGACGATGATACCGGGTAATCTTATTATACAGGGGGAATCAGCGTCTGCTATCAAACTGTGTCATATCCACGTAATTTTGGTAGAGCAGAGCCCACCAATCCAGAGCAAGACCCTTGTTCAGGTATTCGTACGGAAGCCATCCATACCCACAGTCACCCCAACCAGTGCCCCATGAATTCCGAATAAGGAAGGCCCCCTGAACGGTAGTGCCATCTGACTTAGGCATGACTCTGGTGTCATCGTAGCCCACACACAGCACTGCGTGGCCTCCGCGGGGGTATTCACCAGTACTGGGCATGGGAATATCGATTTTGCCACTACCCGGCATAGGGCATGAATAGAAGACGATGAAACCGAAAGCAAGCGGCACCCCGTAGTACAGCTGCATTTTAATGTTGGGAAGGATCTGGGCAAACTGTTCTTGGGTCGTGAATGTGGAAGAGTCCAGGCGAAAGTAACTGATGGACTTGTAATTGGCTGCAAGGGCGTATACATATGCAGTAGGCTCGATATCATACTTGGTGATGTCATACGGCCAGTACTGTTCAGGAGCAACCCCAAACATGGCCAGAGCCTTCATAGTCTGGCGTATGCTGCCCCCACGATCACCGGTAACGTTGTTGAGCGTACGCATGGTCTTGTACAAAAAGAGTCTGCTGGCATCGGTATAGTTGTTGAAGAACCTACGCTGTAGGCACTCCACGGCACCGGCCACGGCATTGGCGGTACAGCTTCCCAAGGCCTGTTGGTCTTCAATAGGGGAGCAGTAGGCACGAAGGTCAATGGATGTTGGCAGCCAATCATAGTCTCCCCGTAGGTTCCCTAAGTCCCCCATCAGGTCGGTTTGGCTGACACTCTTTGGAACGTCTGCCGCCTGCCTTTTTCTGGCAAGATGGGCTTTGACTGTCGGATAGAGTTCAAGGACCTTTTTGGTCTTGTCGTGATTCACGGTGAAGTCCCGGGGATCAGGCATATCTCTTATCCAGCCAAAAACAGGTGTCTTGATCACTCAGAAGTCTCCTTGTTAGGCGTCTTGCTGTTCGTTTGAATCAATGTTTCAGTCCAAGAAAGTTACGTTTGAAAAGCCCCTGGCTTTTTGCTCGGTATTGAGGATTACTTTGTGCCAGACACTTCCGAGGGATACAGTGGCGTGCTCAGGATGTCGAATATGGCCTTTCACATAGACCTGAGCAGGTTCTGAAGCGTTCTGTCTCCACCGCAATCTGCGTTTATCTGGTTCACGGGTAATCTTACGGAACTCCGTTTCAGTGATGCCTTGTTCGTATCCCGGGGCTGTGTAGCGGATGGTACCGCCCGAACGATACAGGTAGTCCGCGATGTGAGGATTACCACCACGTGCTAAGCGTTCGTTTTTCTGCACGGAAACCAAACCATTTTCATTGACTTTGAAATTGGGATCGGGTACGAACATGAACTCACCCTGTCGGATGATTTTGCCGCCTGTCTTTAGCTTCCTACGACGCTTCTGGAGCTCTTTGGATTTGACCCCACCCTTGACCTCTATGTCCACGAGTTCCTTCGGCTTCAGGGCCTGTTTGGCTGCCAGGACGGTGCTTACCTTGGTTTCCGGAACAGCTGCGGTAAACCAATGACGTTCATCGTGTCCACAGAGGAACTTTATGGTATTCTTTTCGGTGTCCCGAGCCATGAGCAGGAGATGACGGTCTTTCTTTTGAACGTCCAGGATCTGGACGTCTTTATAGGAATCGGAGCGGATGTCAAAATATTCCCCCTCCTTATCCTTAAGGACATCTACCGTAATGTTTCTTGAGCCTTGGTTTAGGCCGGTAAAGACCCGTCTCACGGGAGACGAGAGGTCTCTGAATTTTACCCGGGCTCCCATGATCTCAAACTTTTTGGCGATGAGTGTTGTTTCCATTTATTCCTCTCACGGAAGGTTAAGACTTGTTTTCAGTGCCATCAGTTCTGGCAATGTTTTCTTTAGCAGCTGTCTGCGAATATCGTCCGTTACCATGAACTTCAACCAGTTAATTATGGATTTTGACCTGTTTTTCAGGCCCCCGTTTACCCGGTCCCAATATATTTCTTTTCTCCTGATACTTGCAGCAACATTCGGATCCTTCAACAGTTCCCGCATCACACTTTTTTCAGTTTTGACTCTCATTCCAGCCCATCCCTTAATATGATACGAAAGATGTTGGAAAGATTAAACTTCCGCTGTAGCTTTCTTAAATGCATCTACAGTTACGATCCCTACCTCATTCGTTTTCCTCTTAGGATCACACCCACAGGAGAGGAATGCGTCCAGCATTTTTGGGTGTTTCTGGATGATAGAAAAGTGAACACATTGATAAGCCGTGATGGTCTGACCTTTGAATGTCATTCCACACCAGCACAATTTTGATGAATCATAATGACTGGCCTGAGCTCCACAGTCTGAACAACGATATAGGGGGTTACCTCCAGGGGTAGGCCCTGCTCCTTTAATGCAGCGCAGAATTCTGCCTCCACAATTGACACACAAATGATCTTCTATAGCCCATTGCTGTTCTGTACTCATAATTTGTTTCCTTCGAAATCATATCCATGCATGGACAGATACTGGTTAACAGGGACTTTTCCCGTGAGCATTTGGTATCGTGTAGTGGAGGAGTATAGAGACCTAATAGTCTCTAGAGATTTTTTTATGTGATCTTTCGAGTTGAATCTGTGCCCTACATGTATAAGCTCTATAGAGCATCTTTTGCAGAACTTGAGGCGTTTACAATTATGTTTTCGATCAAGAAACCACGAATACAGAAAAAATACCACATACTGATCGTCTTTAGGTATTACACCCCGGCACTTTCGGCAGATGTTGTTTCCTCGGGCCGTAAAGACAGAAGGTGGCCCTGGATAGAAATGCCTTTTCACGACTGTTCGTATCTATTAAGGATTGCGAACAGGGAGATTCCTATAGTTGTCAGTATTGTTAGAATGAATGTAATCAAAACAGCCGTTGTAGTAGGTTCGACACGCAGATAGCTAAAATCTTTGAACTGTTTGCGTATGAACTGCGCTTTGACCTTAGAGGCTACCATATCCACGATTCCTGATAGGCTATCCAGAGTCTTGAAATTCCTAGCCTCTTGTGCTGCCTGTTGTTTGAGCTTTTCGACTTCCGTCCAAGATATCACATAGGCCCAGGTGATATCTTTGCCTTTAGCTCCGAGGCATAGGATGAACTCATTCTTGTTTCCTCGTTTCCAGTAAGCTTCCTGCTTAAGTGCGGCCATTTGAGGCTGATTGGGGAAGACCAAAATAAGCATGTGTACTTGTTTGAAACTTCCCATCCGGGAATTGAATCTCTGCAGACGATTAGATGCTTTTTGATCCGACCATCCGATAATAGGGTTATAGCCAGTGTTTGCAGAAAGAGCTATATAGTTCACGGAAGGATACTCATAGAGTCCATAGGCTCTAATTTCTGAAGTATCCAAGTCCATGAAATTGAACACCGATTTAGAGCACTTAACTCTGTTCTCGTAGGTCTTTTTCCGAACTACAGGGATGGTTTTATCAAACTCCTCTGACGCCTTATAGTAATAGGTATCGTTATCCTTGTCCTCTCCGCTGCCCCAGCAATCACACTCGCATCTGCGACTGCTCTCTGTTTTTATTTCCTCTGTATTCCAGGAACGGCCAACGTTACGGTACTCCGACTCAGAAGAGCTGTAGCTATTACCGAGATTGTCGTAAAGGGTCCAAGAAGCGGAATGGTGCTCGCATTCCGAGCAATCTTTGTGGCTGGTGCAGTTTCCATCCTTATCGCGTCCATTGCAGCACTGTTTTACTACCCATTCATTCCAGGCCTCTTCATATTTGGCCTTGGTTACGTAGGAGTTCCATATTTCGGTATCTGTAGTTTGTGTCGTTACGGATACAACTTTGGCCAGGAGTATGACTATGGCCGGCACGGCCAGCATCAGAGCTCTTTCCCAAATTGTAAGTTTTTTGGGAAAGAGTATTGAGCAGAGAATTATGGCAAGAATAGGTATGATAAGGTTGAAGTAGATCATTTTTAATGATACCTGATTCCAAGATACCAAGTACAATCTCTGAACGAAATGTTGGTGAGAACCGTCACGTCATCCATTAAATTGTCAAGAATTTTCTGTATCTGCCAATCAATCAGAGTGTGGTCCTCTGAAAGGACAGTGGAATCTGACTTGAAAAACAGTAGAAGATCCCAATCATCGAGACACACATTTTGGTCCTGAAGAGATTCCTGTTCAAGATCAGTCAGGCCATCATAGCCTGTTATGAGGATAGAATCGTACGAGGGCATATCAATTCTTTTTTTCTGGAGGGGTGTAATTTTCCATCCACGCAAATTCTCGATCTTCCAGATCCCTCTCCATAGCTTCTAGTGCCTCTGGAGGAGGATTGTGGATAGCATCTACAAACTTATCTAAGTCGTAGTTACCGTGATCCATTATGGACGACCTTTTTCGGCTGGAGACGTACCAAAAAGTTGGACATCATCATCTATCCCTGTCCGGAATGCTTCATTAGTAGAAGTTGAAAGCACTATGACAATCTTGAGCGTATCAGTACCTTTCAAGAACCAAGAGCTCGGCTGACGTCTCAACAGGCGCATGTGTTCCCGTTTAACATCTATGAGCTTTTGTTGGACCAGAGCGAACTCATTCTGAAGGGGAAGGATGTCGTCCATAATGCTCTTGTAGAGCTCAACAGTATAGCTTGGATTGTGTTCTTGAATCCACTTGAACACAGGGGCCCCTTTGGTTTCTCCCTGATATCTGGCACCCATGACCGTGGCATAGTTCTTGTTCCAGTCTTCCGCGTACTTCTCTGGGATCTGGGCCTTCTGCTTCAGGACACGCCATACCTTGTCTTTGACGGTCTTGTTGGCTTCCTGTTGGGCTTCTGCCTGGGTTCTCAGGTCGACTTCAGAGTTGTGATAGCCCATATCTACCAGGAACAGAACACCCCCCGTGATCAGACCCAGAACTACGGCGGTGCCTACGGTAATCCACAGAATTTTCTTGCTCATGATCCTTTTACTCCTTTCAAAACATTCGTTCAGGAAGTGGCCTAGCAATGTATTCTAGATTTTCAAAATCCATCATGGATGATGCCATGACCAGAGATCCGTGGCCGCGAAGGTTAATCTTCATGGACATCGAATTCCTAGCCGGCATAAGCTTGATGATTTCATAGAACTCCTCAACAGCCCCGCATGGTATTATACACCCGGTTGAAGGAGTAGATTTGAGATATGTGTGTGAATGCATGATGTATCGAATTTCCGAATAATACCTGTACAGCATGAGTTGTATTGGAGTATCTACGGAAGGCTTTTTGTTCCCACCGTACCACACACACAGCTTCTTCAGGCTTACCGGAACAAAATTCTCCACTTCAATTTTTGTCTTATCAATGTTGCGCTGTGATACAAAAACCCTTCCTGCTTCGTCTTTGAATGACGGAAATCCGTGTTCACACCGGAAAGAAGCATTTCCCAGGAATCTTGTGCTGTTGGGCCTAATGAGTCCCTGAAATACTTCCGCATACTTACGCACCAGATTCAGAAATGGCTGAATAGCTTCCAGATTTATCGAGTTCAAGTCTTTTTCCATTTCCGGGCATTCAATACAGGGCATTCTGGTGAAAGATAGCAATTCAGATGTTCGAGCCATCAAAGTTACTGCCAGACACTCGACGCTTGAGGTCTCGCAATATATGTTTCCCAACGGGTCAAAGAGTTTCGAGAAAATTGTATTGTCCCCTGAGAGCTCTACAAAGAGATTAGCTTTTACAGCCAAGGCCCTAGCTACGAGTTCGTTGAGGGAGTACAAGTCTCTCCGTCTGTTGTTTTTTGATGTCACCAACAGGGTATGAGGATTCTTTTTCTTTATGTCGGAGACGAGTTTCTCTTTATCATTGGGAACGTCCGGCATCCAAAAAATGACCTGATATCGGTCGAGTACTGTAGACCGCAGAGTTTCAAAAATTCCGCCGTTCAACAGTATTCCATTTGGGTTGATGGCAAGCATCGCTTCAAACAACTTCTTGATATAACCTGACGGTCTTCCGCCTTCATCGTCGAAGCGCCCACCTACGAAAAGATAGGAAAACATGGTGTTAATCCCTATGTTAATGTCTTATCTGATTTCTTAATAGCCCCATACGTGAAACAGCCTGTGTGTCGATCTCCTGTGGGCCGCACATCGTCCATTTCTATTTCAAGATAATCTGGGTAAGGCCCATGGATGGATTCCCCATACTGTAAGGCTGCTTCCTTGTCGTAAGTATAAGCCAGAATTCCATACCTGTTTTTGACGGTCCCCGGGCGAAGCAGTGATTGCCATGGAGTATCAACATCATTTTTGTATAGTAAGTTTTCACCTACCAATACACGATCTCCCGGCATCAGTTCTGTGTTGCCTCTTCGTGAAACGAGTTGTTCTGTCAAGTCGGGATAAAGAGGTTTATGCCCATATAGGACAGTTTTCATCATGGCTCCTTTTCTTTCGGCTGTGGGGGATCCTTGATGACTTCCATTAAATGCTTAGTCACGATTCCGATAGCGAGTATCTGAGCGTATTCATAGCCTTCCGAAATCTTACACAAAACTCTGGTCTCCTTGAGATACTTTCCCCACGGCAGGTCTATTTTGAAGCACTCGGCCTTCTCGTGGGAGTAGTATTCGATGTAAATTGGGTTCATTTTTTTAACCTTTCACGTTCCACCCCGACATACTAACGCCACACCATTGCCGGCATTGCAATTTGTTCTGTGTACCACTCTATGAATATATCGGACTCAATGCTAAAGTTTTCTCCATCTGAGAAAACAGTGTCTATTATTCCGTTCTTCTTTGAACTATACACGTGAACGGGATGCGTGTAGTCTCTTCCCGTTAGTTGTCCTTTCGCACGTACCCAATAGAACCGTTCCTTTCAATGTGGAAAAATCTACCCGGTCGCTCTCAATTGATAGTAACCGGGATGTCTCTCCATAAATTCAGGTTTGCACTCGGCACCGTAAGGCCCGAGAGCGAAACGAGCCAGTGTGTTCGTCGCGCCAACTACGTCAGCATGCCAGATATGACCACACTTCCGACAAACGAACACTTCCTGTGATACTCGATTCGCCTCCTCACAGCAGCCACAATCAGGACAGGTCCGGGAGTTGTTCCAGGCAGGCACTCTCCTGAAGAGAACACCGTTCTCTTCGGAAAGCAGTTGTAGCCTGAGGTTCACTCTCCCAATAGCCCAACCTGTGAGGACGGAGCGATTTGTTTTAGAGGGGCGCTTGCCCTTGCGCCTTTTCATCTTGTTCTTGATCTTCCTGTTGTCTTCTAGCACAAGGTACTTGAGAGCCTCAAACGGGATCAGTTTGCAGGACTTGTCTATGTACTCCAGTATCTCTTCCCTACACTTATGCCAAGCATGGGAGAGTCTCTTTTTCCGTTTGAGCTTTTGGAGAAGGGGCCAAATTTCATCACCGTACTTTTCTCCAGTGTCCGTGGTGAGGAGGGTTTTGGCACCGGGGTCGATTCCTACAATCGTTCCTGTTTGTTTCTTCTCAGTAGTCATTTCAAAGCTGAACTGCACGGACCTGTCAGTCAGAAGGACTGAGGTAGCAAGCTTCCCTTGAGAGGCCCAGTAATTGAATCTCTTGTTCCTTTTCAAGGGGAGGGCTATTTGTTTGGCCCTACCACGACTGTCGAAGCATCTGACTTCCACCAATAAGTCGAATCCATTGAGACCGGGATTAAGATTGATCGTAGCATTCGTAGAAGAGAGCATGACCCGATGAGGACTGTGAGTAGGTTTCGTGTACTCTACTTTGAGTTCATCGGCAGATCGCTTAGTACCGAGGACGAGAGCGTGGGCTTCCGCGAAACAGTTCTTCTTGGCTCTTTCGGTCAGCCAGGAGTCACATTGATGGAGGTTACTGGCGAGGAGGAGTTCCTTCTTCTGCATGCCTAAATGAGCAATGGAGAGGTGGAATTTATCTATAGCCCAGGAAGTCACACGGTGAGTCTCCCCCAATAGTCCTTTGATGGCTGATTGTTTTTCGGCAGTGAGCCATTTGAGGTAGTGACATTTGGAGGAGCGTGTGTATTTCATTAAAAGCTTCTTAAGCTTAGTAAACACCTAACAATAAAAACCCGATTTTTTCTTCGCTGCGTCTCATCAACGTCTCACAAGAGTCCCAGCCGAATCTTTGCTTTGATGATCGCGTTGATGCAGCATCCTAAATCACGGGCTAGTTGCTGTATAGTCTTTCTCTTGAGCTGAGCTATGAAACGCTTCTTGTTTTTGAACAGAGGCTGGAATCGATAGTCTTTCCTATTGTAGTCGCCACTCGTCTTTTTTGGAATCTTGTGTTGTTGAAGATACTTACTGACAATTCCGATTGTGCAGCCTAATTCCTGGGCAATCTTTTCCATAGATCGCCCATTCCTCCAGTATTGTTTCCATAGCCATTCCTTGCTGTCGAGACGTACGTCATGCCTGGAAGGATATATTAGGGGAAGGCTGTTCTTATGGGCTACCCATTGGACATACGGTTTCTTAGTCCGCAGTTTTGAGACTATCTCCTCAACAGGAGTCTTGTTTTTGAGAAGCTTGATTATCTGAGTGTATTCCGGCCGAGTCCTTCCTCCAATGCGCATTCTGAATCCATTAGACCTTAAGAAATGTGAGACATACTGCCTGGTACATCCGTACATAACAGCAATAGTTTTGGCGGTTTCCCCTGACTGATATAACTTTTTGGTCTCTGAAAATGTGTGGCCTAAGAGGGTCTTCACTACAAGTACTCCTTGGGTATAGTACACACAGGTATGGCCTCAAGCTTATGCCTGGATTTCTGGTGTAGGTTTAGGTAGTTGAGTACTGTTTTTTGCTTTTCAGTATGCAGCCCGGAGTATATAGTCTCTTCAATATGATCGACCTTCTTCCATCCAAGTCGATTGCAGAACTCCATAGCCCATTCCAATGAAGTGTACGTATTCTTCAACTGGTCCTCATCGGTCCTACCGTCATCCCACAACCCATCGGAAGGGGGTGCGTACAAAATGGAGGATATGATCCCTAGATAGCTCGATAGCTCTCTGACCTGTGTCTTTGTCAGATCTCCGATAGGGGACTCGTCTACTCCTCCATCACCCCACTTAGAAAAAAATCCAACTCCATAATCTTCAATTTTATTTCCCGTACCGATTACAAGGCGGTTGTGTGCTCCGGCGTAGGCATAGAGCTGGGTCATGCGGAGACGAGCCCGGGTGTTGGCCATGGACAGCTTATGGTCAGCTACTGAAAGATCCTGAGTTTTCCTGAATGTTTCAAACGTTTCGGTAAGGTCAGTAGTCTCATAGGTGAGATCGCGTTTGCCCGGCAGATAGGTTTTTAGCCATTCGATATGATCGAGGGCACGTTGAGTGTGCTCAGGATTTTGATGTATGGGCATGATGATAAGATGCGTTGGATACGTTGATCGAGCACAGATGGCTGATACCAAAGCCGAATCAATTCCTCCTGACAATCCGACTACGTATCCGGAAAGCCTAGACTCCTCCAGTTTCTTACTCAACCAATTCTGGATATGATTGCGAATTAATTCACACTGCAAAATAACTCCTCTGTGAATGTCGTTTCAACCCACGCACCCGTGAAAGTGTGACTAGAATGAAACTGGAACGACGAGGCCCCTTATGTATCTGCAACAGACTATGTATAGCAAGGGACTCGCACCTACCCACGTCTCTCCCACGTCGTTAATAGCCTTCTTTCTTAGCGCAATCTTCACAAAAAGGAACTAGCTTTATTGACGTAGCAACGCCACAGCACTCGCATGGCGGCATACTTTGCTTTGTTGAGCTTGACGACTCTTGCGGTAAGGGCTGTGCCTTAAAATCAAGACGTCGATCTATTATACCACGAGTAGTCCACCCAATAAGCCAACCTCCGATAAAAGCCATAACTATATACCAAAACACAAATATCCTCCATTTCTCCTCTTAGTTGTCACTCCAAACTGATTCTGAAATACGTTGTGCCTTCAACACCGTTTTTCTGATTGTACTTTCCGAAGCACCACGTATCCGGATGTCTCATTACGGCATCCCACAAAATGAGTCCGAAAAACATAGCGGCATGCGTTTCATTTTCCCGGCAAGCCTTCTCGTAAATTATATGGTAAGGCGTGTCAGTCCAATCGCTGCCGGGTATCCACGACGAAGTGACTATGCTGTCACCAGAGATTTTTTCGGTGAGCACATTTATAAGCTGTGCGTACTCATCCTCTGTTAGCCGCCTCTTCCAAATGTAGTAATCGTTCTGGTGAGGAACCTCTTCGATCTTTTTTCGGTCATGCGTGTATAGCATACTAAATCCCTTTTTCTTGTGATATTGGTCGCAATAATATGAAGTTGGCGGCTAGACAAGAGCCCTTCCCAAGGTCCATAAACGAACTGCATTCGGTACGTTCTGTGATCTTGTCCAGACGCAGCTGCGGATCGAGTGTCCAAGCGAAGTCTTCAACGAGTTCGAAGAAGAAGTTCAACACCAATCTCACCCATGGGTCGGCTTGGACACCAGGGCACGAACGAAGGTATGCCAGTAGACTGCAGCCTGTCTTAAATGTCAGTGTCTGATTGTGACTCTCGATGAGGCCCACGTCCCGGTTGGACTTGTGTATAGCTGCAGCGATATCTCGTTGGCTGATCCCTGCTGCCTTTCTCAGTTGCTTTGCCGCTTCCACCGTAGCATACATGATGTGCTTCGTCTTGCTACTCTTCGCCATAGGGATACCTTCGAGTTTAAGTTTCCGTAGTAAGCTTTGATAAAGATGCCGTGCCGTTGATGCCCTAATCCCGCGTCCGGGCCGTAGCTCTCAACAGCACGGTATCAATTTCTTTACTGTTCCGAGGGCACTTAATGCATTAACGATAGCCTGACATGCGTAAGCGTAGTAAGCTTTGTGGCCTTTTTATGCTTCCTGATTCTCCTGCGGTTGAGGATCAGAGTCCTGCCACACAATCTTTCGCTTGTACTGACCGGTGATGCTGTTAACATCAGTCATGTTGGCGGCAGCATCCGACAGACTCTTCAACCGACGACCGAGTTCCGCTTTGATGTCTTCGTCCTTATTGATCTGAGAAGACGGATAGACTTCAAGATAATCCTTACGGAGAGCCTGAAGCTGTTCCTCAATCTGAGTATCACCGACGAAGTTCAGATCACTGAACCGGTCCACAAACTTTTTGAGAGAGTTCAGGGTCTTACCGTTAACGACCTTCCCTTCCTTAACACCCTGAGCGACTCGGTTGCACATCTCAATCGTCTCCTGACGAAGAGTGCCCACCACATCGTCCATGAAAGAAGCGATCTTGGTCTGCATCTCCTTGCGGTACTCTTCCTCCGCAATGTGATTCTTGGTCTGCTCCTCAACGATTCCATCGCCGGTAGTCTTCTTCATTCTCGGCACGGCTACTTCAAAGACATCCCACTCCAGGGAAAACCTGGCCCGCAGAGATTGTGCCGGGGGATAGTAGGACTTGATACGAGACAGAAAAGTGTCTGTGTACTGAGCCCGTTCCTTCTCAGGATCATAATCAGGCCCGAAGGTAGAACTATCGGGCAGCTGATTCATGTAGGCATTCTCAGCCGCTTTCTGATAGACCTCAAGCATCTCAGTACGATAGGAATCGTACTTCTCTATGAGATTTTCAACCATAGCCAGATACTCTTGCTGGCTGACTTTGAGATCCTTAAGAATCTTCTCGAACTTTTTACGAGGGACGAACTGTGCATTACCGATAGGGAACCGGAAGCTGCCCTTCGCTACCAGCCTACGGGCATTCGCCTCAATGCGCCTGAACTTCCTTACCACATCAGCCGGGATCAACATCTTCCGACCCAGATGATAGGCATCAGTCACATCCTCAGGCTTAAGTCCAAGGTCCTCTGGTCTGAGAGACTTGGCACCGGACCAGAAGCTGACGTGGACTTCAACAAGAGCTCCGTCCTTGAAGATGTTCATATAGTCAGACATGAAGATTCCTCCTTAGAGGTATTATACAGGGGAAACTTAAAAAAGAAAATTACAGTAACAGGATGCTCATCTGGGTTCCTTGAGTCCAAGTGGAATTACATTCACAGTGACCTTGGCATTCTGGACCGATTTGATGCACCGACCAATCTGCTTTATCAGTTCAGGGTCCGCACAACGTTTGATGCTATACGCAGTTGCGCTTCGCAATTGAGGCTTTGCGCCGTATGGCATTTGTTGGGCGATGTAAATCACGCCTCAATATTTTTTCTTTCGGCGCAATCTTACACAATCGCTCGTTAAAGAATAACATTAACAATCTACGAATATCATTAACACACGTTTCGTTATCACTATATTCCCGATTGGTAGCTCGCTTAAAAAAACGAGGGATTTCGGAATCAACCATAACATCTTCGATACACAAAATTTGGTGACTCATTTTTTTCTCCTTGCGCCGAACTATAATGCTCAGCGTGATTTATTTCGCCCAACTAGAGCATAATAGAACCCCATCCAGACTCCTTGATGCAGACTTCCCACACTCTGCACAGATACCTTCAGAGACGTGTATGATTATCATATGGTGTCCCTCACAGACAGAAGGCCTCCGGAGAAAAAATTCCCCCGGAGGCCCCGCACGATCAATTCATTGAGATGCCGAGCTTCCTCTTCGGTGTGGTAGTCACAACGGACTCTTCACCGCGAGAAGCATACTTGGCTCTGGACTTAGCCCACTCCCTGGACTTGGCAATTTCCTCTGCCATCAGCCTTGCCACCGGAGTAACCTCTTTGACCGTCTCCAAAAGGTCTACAGACGTAAGGTCATCCGCGTCTCTGCTGAATGCCCGGACAAGAGCTTCCTTAACCCACACCTCAATCTCGGCACCACTGAAGTCCGCAGAGGCCACAACAAGCTTATCCACATCGGTCAGCTTGCTGATGTCACGTCCCTTCTTCCTGAGATGGATTCCAAGGATCTCTTTCCTCTGTGCTGCATTGGGAAGGTCCACCCAGAACAAACAGTCAAACCTTCCACTGCGAAGCATTTCAGGTGGAATGCAGTCTACGTTGTTGGCCGTAGCCACGATGAAGACATCAGCCGTTTTCTCCGACAGCCATGTAAGCAGAGATCCAAGGACACGCTTGGAAGTTCCACTGTCACCATCGTGGGAACTCTTCATGCCTCCAAGAGACTTCTCCAGTTCATCGACCCACACGATCGCGGGAGCGACAGCTTCTGCAATGGCTATTGCCCTGCGTACGTTGGACTCACTCTCACCAACAACCCCTCCAAAGAGCTTGCCGATATCGAGTCTGAGCAAGGGCCTCTGAAGAGCCGCGGCAGATGCCTTACATGCCAGACTCTTTCCGGTGCCCGGAATGCCTACAAGCAAAAGACCCTTGGGAGAAGTGACTCCAAACTTACGAGCCTTATCCGAGTAGCAGTCCTTTCTGGCCAGGAGCCAATCCTTAAGGTTCTCAAGACCTCCGATATCGTCCAGAGTCTCGGTAGTCTCAATGACTTCAAGAAGACCGGTCTTCTTTACGACGGCGGCTTTCTCTCTGCACACGACGCCGGCATCAAAACTCTTCTTCTCTGTCAGAGACATAGAGTAGGCATTCTCTGCCTCGAACTCTGTCATGCCCAAAGAGGCATCTAGAATCGCCGTGTCATCCTTAGGATACTCAGCCGTAGCACTTTCACACAAACCTTTCAGGACTGTTCTCAAGTTGTCACGATCGGGCAGCTTGAAATTGATGACCGTGATTTCCTTTTCAATCTCCAGGGGGATGTCTACCGTCGGAGAGATGACGACGATGACCTTACCCACGGCCTTGAAGGAAGGCACGAGATTACGGATCTTACGAGTTACGATGTCCTTTTTGACGTAGTGATGGAAGTCCTTCATAAACAGAATACTGTTGTCCTTGGCCTTCTTGCTCAGCCACTCAAGAGCTGCCAAGGGGTCATCAATCGGATCTTCAGAGTCAGAAAGTTTGGAGCAGGCGAACAGATTGTCCTTGATACCAACCTTCATGATGCCTTGGTCACGATCCCAGGAAAAGGTCGGATACTCTTCCTTGGCACAGGTCATCTCGGCACAGAAGGTCTTCATCGCTCGGTACTCTTCAAACGTAGAAATCCACAAGAGAGGATATCCGGACAGGACGTAGTTCCTGAAGATAGGCTTACCATTAGACTGCTTGTCCATAGAGTTTCTCCCTCATCTTTCGATAACGCTCCGAGCGATAGGACGCCCAGAGTTGACGACGCTGCTCACGCAGAGTCATGTAGGACGCAAGGTCCGCCACCTGCAGATCCCCACTCTTTACCTTGTTGTGCAGTTCTTTGACATAACCGGTCACCTGGAAGATGCTGACATTGGAACCGACTTCATTCTTGAGACGCAGGCAGAAGTCATTCTTTACGATGCCGTTAACTGCCAGAAACTGTTCCTGTATCCGACTCTTCTCCATACCAGTCAGGGGACGCTTCTTGTTACGGCCGTGGTTGTTCTTGCTGGACTTAGGGATGGTAGTGATCTTAGGCTCACAGAAAAGCATCTTGGCCGTGTCACGTATGACTTGGCAGTACCCACCGATACTTGGCTTGGACACCTCGTAGATATCGGCTATCTCACTTTGACTGAGTCCCTGGGTTGTGAGCTTGGCTACTTCCCGGGTACGTTCGTCAAGATGCTCTGACAGTACCTCTTCATAATCGCTGCCTATGATATCATCTTCCGTAGAGTACTTAGATGCCAGTTCCATCGCACAATCATCGACATCATTCAGGCCCTCTACCGCAACTTGATATCCAATGCGAGACGTTATGTTGCTATGGGCATCAACGACTTTTTGGATTACCCGTTTGACATACCAACGGGCTTTGTTGGTGAAGTATGTGTTGAGTTGGGACTTTGAGCTGTCCCAGCTTTCCATGAACTTGTTCAGGAATAGCAGACGCATTACGTCGCTCTTGATATCGCCGGGTTCAAGCTTGGAAGGAATGTATGACGGATACTTAGCAGAGGCCTTGATGATGGCTACGCCGATGATGTGGTCAACGCTGGCCCGGTTTCTCCGGTAGAACTCCCAAAAGTCGGGATGGAACTCAAGACGTAAGCTCCTCGATCTCTTCTCTGATACGCTTTGTGTACGCATCGGTCTTCTCCCCTTTGAGCGCCCGTATTTTTTGCTGTACAGGCTCTGTTTGTGATGATGGCGGGGAATTATGATGATAGACGTTTTGTTCCGCGATATCTTCCGCAAGATGTATGAAGAAGTCTCCAATACGATCAAGAACCATTTTCGCTACCCACAGAACTGCAATGACGCCGATGATTCCAAGTAAAAGCCACATAGGTGTTTACCCGCAGTATGGGTTAACGTTCACGCATTTAACTTCCGTACATCCTTTGCCACATAGAGAGCAAAGGACGGGGGCCAGGGCTGGGTGATACCACACACCGCTGACCCCGTCTTCATCGAACACCAATTCAATTTCGGTTACGGACTCGGACTTGTTCTTCGACTTGCTCATCATAGTACTCCGACTTGTATTGACGATCCGAAGTTTCTCCAAGCGCCTCTTCAATGAACTTGGTATCAGATACACAGGTCTTACCAATGAAACCCTTGGTCTCTTTCTTGATGGTGCCGTCCGTATTGAAGGTCAGGATAATCTCAGCCATGTTAATTGAGCCTCACTTTCAACCGGGGACGTTCCTGCTCATCGACATCTTCTGTATAGCTCATACCCTTGGCCTTGAACTCTATCTTGGCCTTCTCAACTCCGTAGTACGAGAGCAGCTTGCCCTGCCAGGTCTTGCCATACGTACCCTCATGTCCGGAATAGCTGCCGGTGCCCTGATCGAACTCGCTGATGTGTGCAGCGTATCGACCATCGCTCATCCGCTCGAACCCAATGTCGTTACTGGACCCGCCAACATGCTTGCGTCGGATAACGATGTGGGCCCTCTCCGAACGTATGTCGCCCTTGTATCCATACAGGGCCACCGGACCTTCATTGATCTCAAGCTTCCCGGCAAAACCCATACGCTCCAGAGCTTTGATAAGGGCCGTGCGGTCCTTGATCATGGTGACGATTTTAACAAAATGGCTCATGTGCAACACCCCGTTTTTCCAAAGGATACGACTGTAATATACAGACCTCGGGAAGTAAAGTCAAGAAAAAACTTTATTTATTTTTCAGTTTGATCCAAGGATTTCCGAACCGCCCCGTGAGCCATGCCTGTTTCTCCCAGGGGGTATCCAAGAAAGTGTATCCTCCGTTTTCTTTCTTCATGTACAGCACATAGCGGATTTTAGTATCTTCCTGTATGTGAAGGTAGGCCACGATAGCTTCGGCTTTATCGGGATGGTCCTTGGGAAGAACTGTCAATTTACGAAGACTGTCCGTGACCACTACATAGGAATCCGAGAGAAGTAGGAGGGCATCAGCTCCTCCTGCCGAGACAATCTTGAGCATGAGTTCCGCAAGATCGTTTTTGTCCTGATCGTTCTCCATTCTGATAGACATGGGAGTGATGACGCCATTAGAGCCGTAGATGATAAGGGCCGGTGCAAGATACCCGTCCCTTATCATCAGGGCTTTGGAAACTTCAATCGCCTTACTCGCGGTTTCCAGAATCTCCTTCTCGTACATGGTCACCTCCATACGGCCTTGGTATCTTCTTTTCTGGCGACGAGCCGTTGTAGGATGCCCATCTGGTAATCCTCGTAATTGGTCTTACCCGATCCACTTGGAGACTCTCCATAAGCTGTACTCGGTCCTACAAGGTTCACGAATGCCCTACAATCATCCCCGATCTGTGCAAGCTCTTCTTTGGATATCTTCCCCGTAGCCGCGGCAATTCCTGTCTCGGGAAGCATATTATTGCCTATGAAATCATTGACCATCTGGGCATACGGTGAATCAGCCTCGAATCCGTACTCCTCTCCATGCTCGGCAAGCCATTCACAAGCCTTCTTGGAAAAGTTCCGCTCCGTACATGTCTTGATGTACTTGGCCCTACGCTTGATCTCCTCCGGCTCAAGGTCGGACTTGGCCATAGATTCGGCAAGCTCTTCGGGTACTCCCAACTTACGGATCTCATTCTTCAACTCATTGCTCAATTCCCGAACCTTCACCCGCTCCTTAAGAGTTTCAAGGTCCTGGGTCATGTGCTTGAAGCCGGATGAGAACTCCGGATAGTACCTTTTGACGGTTCTGCTAAAGAGCCATTGTGCTGAGCCAGAAGACTTCTGAATCTTATACATCTGATACTCGAAGTACTTCAGGAATTCTGAATTCAACTGCTTGTTCACATACACTTCTGGAGCCCACCGAAGTTCCGGATCAAGTACCTTTCCATTCAACCAATTTTTGTGCCACTCTATCGCCTCTTCGTCATGGGTCGTAAGACTGTTCTCAAACCGATTCATAAGATCATTGTCATCATTCCCTATCCGAGTGCAGTAAAGCTTCCGCTGGAAAATCTTATCCTTAGCCTTCTCAATATCCTTCTCGTAGTCATGAGAAGTAAACAGAAGTCGGAACGGGAAGAAGAGCACCTTGAAGATGGTGCATATGATATAGGTAATGAGAACAGCTCCGCCGATGAACAGGATGTCATCTTTGGCACTGTGAGACTTAGACTCTGTCTGTATGTTCGCCCACTTATGAGCCGGCATGATTTACCTCCTAGTTCTTATCTAGATCCTCAACAACCTCACGCAGGAAATGTGTCCCCACAGGACTTCCCAGCCACTGGATCACGGTAGCTGCAACCTGTCTGTCCCGTTCCGTGACCTCGTCTTTTGGGTAATTAGGATCTTTTGCCAGGAGGTAGTCCAACACTCCTTTTCCGTCCAAGCCTTCGAATCTCGATACATTGATTCTCTCCCAGTGCTCAGCGAAGGTCTTCTCTGAAGGGTTGCTCGCAAAACGAAACTGACTAACACCCTTGTTCAACACGTGACTACCTCCGACATTGGCAATCTGAATATGTAAGAAGCGTAACAGCCATCAAGCCCCTCTTTGGAGGGACCATCTTGTGCTCCGACCAACTCTTCTGAGCCTGACGCATTGAGAACTGCTTCAAGGAATCACAGTCCTTGATGCCCAACCTCACCCCCTCATCCACATAACCCCTCGCCTTATACTTCAGATAGTAGTCAGTCTCGCTGAAGGTATTCCATCCTACTGAGATGCCCAGGCTAAGCCCGAGCAATCCCAGTAGGATCACAATAGATCTTTTAGATGGCACCATCATCTACCCCCTTGATAGCTTGGGTCACCGCTGTAATCTCCTGGTCACTGACCCACGCACCGTGATAGCGTACAGGGTCACCAGAACCTGGACGAGCAAGCATGTCCCCACGACCTATAAGCTTCTCTGCTCCGTTACTGTCCAGGATTACCCGGGAGTCACTCTTGCTGGCAACCTGAAAGGCAATGCGAGACGGTATGTTGCCCTTAATCAGACCCGTGATAACATCCACCACAGGCTTCTGAGTAGCAAGAACAAGATGAATACCTACCGCCCTTGCCAACTGTGCCAGCCGCTTTATGTGTCCCTCAAGCTCCTTACCTGCCGTATCCATCAGGTCGGCCATCTCATCAATGACCGTAACGATGTACGGCATGACAGGGACGTCTTTCAATGCATGATAAGATACAATGTTACGGACACTGTACTTCTCAAGGGTCTTGTATCGGTCCTCCATCTCCTGGACAAGACCGGCAATAACTTCCACTGCCTCGGCAGGATCCGTCACAACCGGCATTCTCAAGTGTGGCATACCCCGATAGTGGGTCATCTCTACCCGCTTGGGGTCCACCAGGATGAGTTGGCATTCATCAGGAGTCTTGGTATACAGAATGGTCATGATGAGCGCATTCAGACACACAGACTTACCTGAACCGGTCTGTCCGGCCACCAGAAGGTGTGGCATCTTTGCCAGGTCCACTACTGCAGGTTGTCCAACAGTATCCGTTCCAAGGACCATTGGAAGCTCGTAGGAGCTCTGCAGAGCGGCCATGATTGCCGGCTTGAGTCCGATAGTCGCTACCGAATCATTGGCCACCTCCAGGCCTACCAAGTCGGTACCCGGGATAGGAGCAAGGACTCTGATACGGTCAGACTTAAGAGCTATGGACAGGTCCTCGGAAACATTCCTGACTTTGCTGATACGTACGCCGGGGTTAAGCTTGACTTCAAAGCGGGTGATGACCGGTCCCTTATGGACCTTGATGACCGTACCCGGGATACCGTACTCGTCGAGCTTCTCTTCCAGGATACCGGCATCCAGGGTAGAGGCCGTGGAAGTGTCGGGGTATTCCTTGAGGAGGCTCAGAGGAGGACGGTGATAGGGTAGTACCCGTTCAGGTTCAACAAGGACGTTGGACATGGACTTGATAGCCCGTATCCGTTCCTGAAGGATATCGATAACGCTGTTCATAATAGCCTCCGTGGCTGTATTATACACCCGAAACAGTAATAATCTTCTAATGCAGGGTTCAAATGAGCGATGCAAAGCCACAGCGGGCCTGGCGCTGCTTGTAGCATTCGGTGAGCTTCTTGGTCCAGGGCATTATGTTGAGGGTAGCCTGAAGGTCTTTAGGGTCCTGATTAAAGATTATAGACCTATACAATCGTCGGGCACCATCCGGGCATAGCGGATTCTTAAACATGATGCGATCCGTTGTTGGCCATCCGTTATCGCGTCTCAGATAGTACATAATCCACGAAGTGGTGTAGGCATTATAGATACGGTGAAGCTTCATGCCGGCTCTTACTGTGAACAAAAAAAACTTGGTAGAGGGAATATAAAAAGCTATCTTGCACCAAAATTTCACCCATATACCAAGAAGTTGTTCTGATGTGTTTTGATGGAAGACAATGGTGATAACGTACTTAATTCCGAGCCCAAACAATTTCATATAGTTCATATGGGTTAAATCCTTATTATACAGGAGAAAGATCTATGTTGATTTCAATTGCATCCCTAATAAGAAAGATTGCTGCTGATGTTGCGTATACTCTGACTAAAGTACTCAATCCGTTTCTTGCAGAACTACGCGAAACGGACCCACGTAGTAAAATGCCAATTAAGGAACTTCTTGAGAAGTTCTTAAAAATCGTCAATGATGTAACTGGGCATGGCTTGGATGAAGACAAGGCTGCAGAAATCAAAGAAGAAGCAAAGAGTATCACTAACCCTCACAAGCTCCTCATCTATATAAGCAATCTAGCTCTTGCCGGGACCAAACCCTCTGGAAGTAAAAAAACGCTAAAGGTATGTCAACTACCCACGGTTTAAACCGTGGGCTTGCCTCTGAGTCAGGGCTAATGCCAAGCCCGTAGGGCTCTGCAAGAGCAAACAGGAGACTAGAGTGGTCAAGATCAATACCATGGATTCTACCCATACAAAGCCCGTAAGGGCAGGTATTGGTCGTCTGAAGACAACTGAACCTACTGCCCGTAGCAGGGCACAGTACGTTGCGAGTGCTTCCCAAGCTTGCAACCGCTACGTAGGTCAGTCTCGAAGGGCGAAATTACCTGTCTTGCCCGTAAGGGCAGGACAGAGTCCGAGACCTACTTCCCCTGGATGGGTCCCGGTTATTAGTTCCACAGGGACTCCGCTTATGCCTTGCCGTCCGGCATATGCAAGAGCTTTAATCAGGTCGGGGCGGGCTGTAAGAAGGTGGTTCCGAGGTATCTTTTGCATCAAAATGTTGGACCGTGCCGAAGGCATTGTCCAACAGGTCGTTGTGGGCGTGGATCCTGGGAGTAAGCGTGAGGCTATGACTGTGCAGTCTAAGCAGCACACGTATCTGAATGTCCTGTCTGATGCTGTGACGTGGGTAGGGGACCGAGTCGAGGTTAGAGGGAATATGCGTAGGTCCCGAAGATTTAGAAAGACACCCTGTCGTAAAAATAGGGCTAACAGGAACATTAACAGTAAGAGGCTCCCGCCTTCGACTAAAAGTCGGTGGCAGATCAAGCTTAATATCTTAAAATTCCTCAAAAAATTGTACCCTATTTCAGACGTAGTAGTAGAGGACATCAAAGCTCGGACGTGGAAGGGGCCTAAGAAGAAATGGAACAAATCTTTTAGTCCTCTGGAAGTGGGAAAGGCGTGGTTTTATGATAAGGTTTCCCTAATGGGAGACCTTATCAAGAAGTGTGGATATGAGACGTTTGAGAGAAGGAATGTGTTAGGATTGAAGAAGACGAAAGAGAAATTAGCAGAGACCTTTGGTGCCCACAATGTGGATTCATGGGTATTAGCGAGTTTTGAGACGGGAAAGAGTTCTGTTGATAATAAGGAACTCTTTCGGGTTGTACCGATGCAGTTGCATCGAAGGCAGTTGCATAGATATGAGCCTGAGACTGATGGAGTCAGGAAGTTTTATGGTGGGACTCGGTCCATGGGTATGAGACGTGGATCGGTAGTAAACCACACCGAGCTGGGTATGGTTTATGTAGGCGGGGCCTCGAAGGGGAAGGTGTCATTGCATGATGTTGAATCAGGCAAAAGACTAACTCAGAAGGGGTCTTGTTCAGATGTAAGGATGTTTTATACGAGTCCATGGAGGACTCGATTCCTCCCCCCGGCTAAAGCCGTGGATTTCCTCTCGTGAGGGATCATGAAGAAGCAGTCTGACCTTCTCAGCAACATCGCTCAGACCTGGCATGCTACGAACCGTAATGTTGACCGGTTCATTGCCAAGACCCAACCTCTCGTTGAGTCCCTGCTCAAACGCATGCACATCTCCGAGGTCGGTCGGGCCATTAACATGGGTACGGGAGGGGCTGTCCTGCTCAATCCGTACCTCAAACTTACTCCTGCCAGACACGCTAGTGTCTCCGACCGGTTACGATGCGTAGCCCTGCTCGTACCGCCGGTGAAGATCTTCCTCGACATGGACGGAGTCCTTACCGACTTTACCTACGCGGTCACACAACTTGGACATGAGAAGGGTCTTGATGATGATGCCCCTGAAGAAGATAAGCTTGCCATGTACAAGGCTATAGATGATGTTGGTGTATCCTTCTGGCGTGATATGCCTTGGAAGCAGGGCGGGTATCGTTTATGGGGCATGCTGTCGGGGTATCATCCTGTCCTGCTATCGGCACCCGGGAAGTTCATATGGGCTTTGCAGGGTAAGCAGGAGTGGGTAAGTAGGAATGTGCCCGGCACCACGCTCTTCCTTGATGATAACAAAGCTCAGTGGGCCGAGCGTGATGCCGTGTTGATTGATGACATGAATAAAAATATTGAAGCTTGGAGAAGTTGTGGTGGGGTAGGTATCCTTTATACCGACCCGGATGATACCTGGGAGAAGCTCACGTCGCTTTAGATTTTCCTTTGAGTATCTGATCAAGCTTTGGACGGGCATTATCAAGATACAAAGGTAAGTCCTTCACGGACACATCCACAATCTTACACTTAAAAAAGTGTAGTCTGCTCGACATCTCATTAGGACTCTTACCTAAAGCGTCCATGAAGGCTTCTGAGAGATTATCCTCAACATTCACCAGCAGCATTTTTCCATCTTCTTCAAGAGCATCTGAAGCTGATATCTGGACCATGGCATTACCACCGAAGGTTATGCCATAGTCCTGATTGGAGAGGCTGTAATCGAATTCATAGCGTTCAAGGTACACAAACCCGAACTCAGGATGCTGACTGGACAGGATATGGAATGATAGCTCACAGCCTTCAATCTTGGCAAGCTTTGCTAATACCCATCCTTCCTTCTGAAGGGTCAGAAGGAAAAGGCGTCTGTGCCGGGAAGCATCTTTTACAGCGGAGATAAAACTTCCGCCACCGCTTGATCGGATAATACCCATAAATGCTCTACTTTTCTAATGGGCTGAAGTTCCGCTGACAAAGAAAAACCACACTACACCAATGATGGCGGTTGCCCAAAAATGCCCCATAGACCAAGCTCCTGCCGAAACTCCACTCTCACCCTTTTCCCAAAGTTGTTTCGGACTAGCTGCGCTTATTTCTTTCGTCATGATCACATTCTTAAGGGAGGAGTAAATCAACGGGAGGGGAATGAGCATGACCCAGTGCCACCACTTGCCGTTAACGCCAGCCACAATAAATGCTCCCGCAATCCAAACATAGCTGAACATGAAGATTACTTTGATGACGTTCCAGATACTTGACATGAATTCCTCCCTATTCTGGTTACTTGATTCGTTCAACCGTTGGCATATCAACGGCGCTTAATTTGAATATCGTGGTCTGTGCACAGACCAGCTTCTCTCGTATCTCCCTCACCCTGGCTGTGAGATAGAGCCGGGCATTATCGTACTCGTCCAAAGCCCCTCTCATCGTCGTGTACAAATTCTCATCGTTCTGTAGCAGCTCCTTGTATAGAAGGTAGTATCCGATCACAGAAGTTGTATCAAGCTTTTTGTTATTCATCGCGAATAGAAAGTACTCTCCGCAGGTCTTGTACGATGCCGTGTCCAGTCTGAGTTTACATTTAATCTGTCCTTTAAGTTTGGTTACGAGTCGGACACACTGAATGTTGATAACGCTATCCTTCAATCTGGATACTTCATTCAGTGAATCAACTGCAGGTCTGGCGGGGTTATCGGAGGGAAGATCTACATACACGTTCTCTCCATACCCAAGCATCACACAGACCAGCAGACATGCCAATACTCTCATCAATAACCTCTCGTTCGGGTAATCGACTGAGCAATCTTTTTGTGATTCTTCTCAACCATCTTCTTGGTGTCTTTGTAGAATCCTGAGTCGGCCGGATTCCCCAACATAGTAGGTTCATCCTTGACCATACAAATATTCTTCCACAACCCTACCCGATTAGCTCGGGCATAGGTTTCCAGATTGTAGAGAAGGTTGTCGGGAAAATCGTTGGTGTACTTGGCCAGACCGTCTTTCACCAACAACACGGCCAGATTCTCCTTCTCCAAAAACACCGCCCCGATCTGTACACCACTGTCCACACCGAACACATCTATCGTTACCGTTCTGCCCACCAACATTTGTAGGGCCTGCATAGCTGCCGTCTGGACCTCGATATTGTCTTTGGGGCACTGCACGTTCTTTATGCGTACCCTGAAGGCCTGGTCCTTATAAAGGCAGCTTAGTTCATCTCCGGCTGAAATCGCTCCCACTAATGCCTGCATCTCCGCAAGGGTAGGCAGAGCACAAACAAGGAAGCAGAACAAGACAAGCAACATACGGTTCATGATTTGGACTCCCAAGATCTTATCTGTTCTTCAGCAAAATCGATGAAGTTTAAAGAATTGGCAAGGCTTTCCACATCTTTCAACGTTGACAGGAAATGAATGTTATTGCGGCCATTACCTTTCTGTATCAAGTGTACTAGAGTCTTGCACGACTCATCAAACCCATTTTGATACAGCTTTCTGTAGAACTCAATCCATCCTTTGGATTTGACCGGCTTGCTCATATATTTCCTTTCAGATAGGACCGCACATCCCTTCCGACATCATTCCTTGGCAGGGACTCGTCTTTTATTTCGTCGAGCACCGCGCTGCAGGATTTTCCTTGTTGCTGGTAGTCTACGTGGATGACCCTCACTGGATGTCCGTGTATCTGATAAACATTCTGTATTAGACCTTGGTAGGTGTGTATCACCACCACACTATGGGTCAGATGATAGTGTACCACATCTCGGACACACTTCACGTAATCCTCGAATGCAGTAAACACACTCAGACCATGATGACGGTCGTACCTCAGGTACAACTTACCACGGACATACAGGCACCATTGACGCTTGCCTCTGTTGTAGTACTGAAGGTCTTTCATCTTCAGGGTAGGATCTTCCACCTGAAGAGTAGGAAGTATAGCTCGATGCACTGTAGGATAATTGAGATTCAAGGCATACTCAATAGACCGTTTGGTTCCTATATTTATTCGGAGCCCCTCAATGTAGCTTCGATAGCTTTTAGATACGGAAGTGGTCATGGGTTGTCCTCCAGGGTATCAATCAGGGTCTTGTAGTAGGTGTCCTTGGTTATCGTAGATTTAGGCTTCTTACGACGCTCATGCACCCATATAAATATCATGCATGGTCCCAGTATCAATACCCCCAATGCTACCAGAGGCAGGAAAAAAGATCCCATACCTACTGCCAGGAGTAGTTTCACCATACTCACGAACTCTGACTCAGGCTTGGGCTTGGCAAACACTGAAGCCGGTATCGAGTTAGGCTCTATCATTCTTGTAGAACGAATGGGAGGCTGGTATCCAGGGTGCGTCTTGGCATACCGCTTATCCTCTATAGCCTGTTGCTTGGCTGCTTTCTCCTCCGCATAGGCACGTTTGCCAAGTTCCTGTTCCTCATAACTGGACATACCCATCACAGGTATGACCATGGCAATCAGCAGTATCACAAGAGTCCGCATGGTGTCTCCTTAATCTCGTCCGCCTGGGAACAACTCATAGCTGTGCAGAATCTGCGATACGGAATCTATCTGGTCCGCACCCAAATCCTTATCCGGATTCAAGGTGCCATCATCTTCCTGGAACCATGTAATAGCTATCGTGCATACGATGTCCTGCAGGCCCTCTACCGAAAGAGTCTTGATAACCTTGCACAGGTCTTCACTTGTATGGATCATTTAAAGGCCTCCTCCCAGGTAATCTTAAAACGTCTATATTTCCAATATGTGATAGGAAGTGTAAACCCCTCATCCTGCCACAAGATATAATACAGAGTCTCCATCATCTCCAGGCTGAGACCACGTGGCAGCTGTACAATCGTATTCATCAAACCTTCTTTACAGGCCTTGCGTATTTTTTGATGGATGTGATTCAAGTAAGGAATCACTTGCTCCCTCAGACGCTCCTTATTCTTTTCTATAGCACTCTTTGCCAGAACAGCATTTTCATACGCTTGCTTGGCACATAAAACGTTGACCATTTTTACTAGACCTTTCTTCGTTTGGCCTGTCTTTGGGGTCCCCACATTTTTGGATTGCGAAGGTCCGCCTCAAGACCCTTTTCAACATCAGTTACATTGAGCCACGAGAGATACTTCTTGGATTATTCTTTGACCAGGTTATATCTTGCGGTGAGGCCTTCAATACGCTCATTGAGAAAGTCTTTGGCCTCTTGCAAAGAAGTCGATTCCTTCTTGAGCTTAATCCACTTCCAGATACAGTTGGGGTTCCCATCTTCCTTGATGTCTGACTTGATCACCTTCAGACGGATAGTGAAGGGGGCCTCATGCCAGATATAGCCAACAACAATCTTCTTGAGTTTGATGTAATGAAAGGGCTGATTAAATGTCCTATAAAGACCTGTAGGACGGTCCGTCTTGAAGGTGAACTTCATAGGCCCTCCTCACAAACCAAGTAGCTCAGCGTACTTCTCTGCCGCACGCTCAAGTAATGCATCCTCAGCCATCTTGTAGTAAGGACAAGTCACACCGTACTCCTGCATGAGACAACTAGCCAGTTTACTGGTGACGCCTTCCTTCAGGACGGTAGTATTCTTCCAGGCCTGAATCTCCCGAACCGCCCTGGCTAGGTCCGTATCGGACAACTCAGCAACGAAACTTTCAACGGTTCTCATGACTCCCCCTTGTTCTCCTGATACCAATCAACAAAAGCATCAAAACTTTGGAAGGTCTTGACGTCCCCTTTGTTAGAGGATAGATAGAGCGTGACATCCCCTGTGCGATGCACGTAGAGAACAGAAGTCATGTCCTCTCTAAGACCGGACACTTTTATACATATCCCTGTATCTTTGCAATGCCCGGGATCCTCTTCGGTAAGAGGCTTGATGTACTTCCTAATAATCTCGAAGCTCTTCTTGACCTTACCAGCATCAAAGCCATACTCGTTAATGGAAAGAACCCACTGCGAGGTCTCGGGATGTAGACCGCAAGCTTCGAACCCCATATAGAAAAGCTTTTCAGAACAATACTTGTAACGGGCAGTACCATCAGACGTATGGTCATGCCTAAGGATCCACTCCCATTGCGTGTCCGTGACCCGACGAATGTCTTTGGGTATCTTGCTGATGTAAGCAACATCCTCTGCCTCTCGCAGCTTCGTCCTGGCATTACACAGCCTGTGAATCTTTCTGTTGAGGGATTCCTGCTGCTTATACAGAGGATCCAACTCTCTCTCAATCTCTTTCAGGTCCACGGGTCCTCCCTACTCTTTGGGATTTTCAAACCACTCTGACATCAAGAAAGCCGCACCCGCTTCCTTGTGCTCATGCTTTGGATCCCATGATTGTAGAATAGCAGCAACTGCTTTCAACGCCTTCGTCTTGTCGACGCCCGGCTTTGGAGTTAGCGATTCCAACTCTTTGTTTGATACCCCCTTGAAAAACCATCCACAGATAAACCGGTTCCAGTAAGTAAGTTCATTCCTGTCTTTGAACTTATCCGGTATGTGTTCCCATTTGGGTAGATGACTTACATCTCCAAACACGGACGATACAGCATCGATGTCCGGTACTTTTCTCACGTCTCTATCCTTTCTTGGGAGGTACTTCCTTCCAGTCATCACTGTTGATCGGAGATCCAAACACCGTCCCCGGAGAAGCCAAAGCTATCCTACATGATGTATCGTTGAAGGTCTCATGCCCGTACACTCGAAAGTGAGAGTAGGAGATGCCCGTAAGGATACTGGCCGCGAGCATGCTCCTCGCAGCAACTATCTTATCATTCCTACCATCGTAACTGCACGTAAAGACCTTCAAGGTCTGACCCTTACATGAACCCACTTTGGGTACCAGAAACCGGTCCTGGTCAAAGCCATCCATCTTACGCTCAACGGCAGTCTTTATCTGCGTCTTGTAGAAATCAATCTGCTGCTGAGCACGTGCCACATCCCTAGCAAGATCCTCAAGACGAGCCCTGTCCTCCAAGAGAACCTTTTCTCTGTTTGCAAGGCATCGCTCATGCCATGCTATCGGAGACTTAGACATGCTACCTCCCTACTTGGATGTGGATAGTTTCCGTATTCTGTCTATCCACTTACCGAAGTTGACCGGAAGGTCCACAGGTGACGAAGTATCTATCTCACCAAGAAGAGAAACAAGTTCCTTTTTCAACCCCTCCGCACAGGGCGGCTCTTCCCCACCATAGATATCCTGACAAAGTAACGCCAACTGCTTGGAGCATCCACGACACCGAGTAACTTTGGCTCTAGGCATTGTACCCTCCCTATGTGTGTATCTGCTGTCCGAACTTTAAGGCTTCCATCCCTTAGGTGGACGCCAACCATGAGCCTCCGCCCTCTTAGCCCACTCAGGCCACGGCTTACTACCCTCTAACTCCTCTATAGCCCTCTTGGCTATGCGTAGGGCAGCCTGCGCCTGTGTCTTTGAGTCCCACCAGAAACCCTCACTGTCCAGCTCCACACCAACGATAGCCTGCACCGCCAGAGAAGCTGCCTTGTGGTCCGCCTCTACTCCAGACTTGTTGAGGTCTTTGATATCTTCCCCCAACCGCATCCCTATCTCACCCTCGTCAGGGAAATACCACGCGATGCGGTATACACCAGAGTCATCGTAGACCTGAAGACGTTCCTTAGTCATAGTCCACTCCACCAATGTGGTAAAAGAAGAGGCGTTCTACGGTATCGGTACATCCCATCGACGTTCTTGGCCGTGTTTGCGGATATGATGTTCCGGCAAACCTTGTGCTCACCGGAATTTCATACGCCCCGCTTTTGCACCGTCATCTAACCATAGATACGCCTCTTTATTTTTATCTGTTTTCTTTCGGCTCGATACCGATCTTGATCCACGGACGACAACCCCACACCCAAAACTTCGGTCTGCATAAGGTGATGTACAGCCTACCGAGTTGCATCTCATACCTGGTCGCTGCTATGAATCTCATGCTGAACTCCCCATACGCTCGATATCCGAAAGTGTTATATAATCTTGTCTCAGTCTACACTGTAGATTTTCCTGTACTAAGTCCTGTCAGGATATTTTGGATAAAACTCCGAACGTCGCTTGATCAGTGCATCCACCACCTCAGCATCCTCCCCAGCATCCTTCAACCCTTCCACCATGTCCGAATAAGGCCAATCAAGATCCCCCTTATCCGTGACACTAAGGTGACCTAAAATATGCTTGAGCAAGGTCGTGTCATCCATATCAACTACACCTCAACATGAAACAAGCATCGTCATAAGACCCCAGGACTTTCTCCTCCGCCTCCCCATCAAACACATATGAACCTGCCCGAGGACCTACCACCAACACTCGCGATAACCCACACTGACATGGGTCGTACTGATGTCCCTTCGAATCCTCTACCACTATCTCCATATCGTCAGGAAGGTCCTTCAACATCATTCTCACAGCACCTACGGTATTAGACATCATACACCCCCTGCCACTTTGTAACGCTGACGCGTATCGTAACAAGACTGACTACCACGCAACTGACCGAAAGCACAATCAGCATGCTTGCTATCGCACATGGAACACAACGGCAAGGCAAGAGCTGAAACATCCTGTGACCCCTGAGAATTCAGGGCAGCCATCCACACCTCACAAAAATTATCCCAGTTCATCTTACTACCAAGCTCGTCACTGTGCTGCTGCCACCACGTCTTCGCCGCCGATGTATAGGCTTGATTATTCGCCATCATTTCCCTCCAAGAATAAAAGCTTCATCACGAAGTGCCAAAAGCTCCTGGCCTATCCCCGCATCATCAATGTAATGCCCTATCCCACCAGCCCCACCAGTACGCACGTTGTTGTGGGACCAATCATCCCCATCCATCCCGTTGTTCCGAACATGCCACACACGAGTCTCACCCACCACAAACCACTCCCCAGACCCGTATATGTTCGCAGTGTCAAAGACCTTCACACCCTCAGGTATGTTGTCCGTACCCTCAGGATAGACTCCAGACCAGATAAGACCCTCTATCTCCTTCACACGGACCTCTATCGCCTTGATACGAGCCTGACGCTGCTCCACTGCAATCAAAGGCCCAGCCTCCTCTGCCGTAGCCTCCCGACACCGAGCCCAATACACTCGACCAGACTCATCTCCCACACCAAACGACATCCCATCCTCACGGTAGTAATCAGACCCTACCTTACACACATACAGGAACGCAGGATGCTCTGGACGCTTCCCTCGTACTACTTCCCCTACCACCCAACCACGATACCCGTACCCAGACCCACCACCCATATAGTATGGGTACGCCTCAGCCTCCTGGGCCTTAACATTAACCGCAGCTTCCTGGACAGCCACAGCAGTCTTGCAGTCCAAGTGTACCAGAACTTTGGTGCCGTTATTGTTGTCATAACGATACCGGGCACCCTGCATGGCACGGACAGGTAGATGGCATGCAGCACATGTACCCTTGCCGTCATAGTCTGGATAGAACGTAGTCCCATATGAAGGGGGTACTGGGACTGCAGCAGCCTTACAATCCTCGTGACACAGGCTGTACTGCCCTGCAACATCCCCATACTTGCGGCGTACCATCTGCGTAGCCTTGAGGGGCTGCTTGCAGTCGGTACAGACTCCTGCAGCCTTGTAGACCTGATAAGACTTCCCGTATCCAGGCATGAGAGACTCCTTAAGTCAGGATTAGCTCTTCGATTTTATCCCGTGAAGGCACCTATGCAACTCTTCCTTTGTAATCACTCCCATCTCGTAGCATGTCCACGCATTGGACAGTGCTACCAAAGTCTCCATACCCAGGCTTGAGATCCTTTTCATACTCAAGACTCTTAAATCTAACTGCTCCCGAGATATATCCTTCATAGCTGACTCCAAACCGAAGGATGAATGATCTGTATTTAACATCTAAACCTCCAGAGGAACGCTTACACCCGATATAGATACCGGTCGCAGAACACCACCGCTTCCTTAAGACTCATACCCGAGAAGGCTCGCATGAGCTTGATGAAAGGTATCCTACCTCCCACATCCTTCTCAAGAGCTCGCTGCCAATCAACTTTGAAGACCGCGACAACCTTGGGAAGGTCCTCATCAAGAGACGCAGCTCGGTACATCCTCATCTTCTCCACGACTTGATCCACCGTAAGCCGGCATCGCATCTCTGAAATCTCAACAGGCACAGGAGACGGGAACCCGATAGCCGTCACTCGATCTACCCTGATCTCTAAATCATCCGTATCAACTACAGAATCCACTCTTGCCAACTCAAGCAACGCACCCCAAAGACCAATGTCCAAAGCCTCTTGAGTGAAGTCCGAATGACGTATGATCATCTGTGAACTCCTGTCATGGCTGATGACGACAACATACTCAACCTTTAGAAACCAGACTCATAAGCAGCATCGTACTTGTGCACCACCCAATCATAGTATCCCAACTGCGTGTCCCCAGACACTACCTCAACCTTCCAATCGTCACGACAAAAAATCTTGTCGTCAAAATTCCAATCACCCTGCCGATGTGCATCCTGTACCGTCTTCAAAGACTTCCGATACCTATAAGTAGTCATCTGAACAGTTTTGGTGACAGCTGGTTTGACAGGAACCTTTATCAGTTTCATAGACACCCTCCTTATCATGCGGGACACTTACAAAACTCCTTAGCATGCTTACTTCCAGGATGAAATCCACGACATATGGAAGGCTTAATATCCTCTATCAAACATAAGGCCTTACCGCCCTTCTTATGGAAAAAAGGACAGGTCCCCGCCCTCATCTTGTAATCCTTCACAAGCATCTTCTTAATATGTTTTGCTAATGAACGTCTGAACTTAGGTTCAGAACCAAACCAATCAAACTCACAAATCATTGTGTCAGAAATTAAAAATGTACCCGCCCATCTTTTGAAATCCACATCCAACACATCCACATGATCCGTCTGCAAACAACACGCCCCACACCTCTTACATGTCTTCATTCATCATCCTCTTTCGCTTTATGTTTGAGCTGAGAAAGAACACACTCCTCAAAATCCACATCATCCCGTATCCCCTTGAACGAAGGCTGATACAAAGATCCCCCAGCCTGATAGTTCAAGTACCGTACCTCTACAACACTACCTATTGAAGGAAGATACGTGGCCTGACCAATCGTACAATGACCAACAAATACCCACGTGCCCTTATCATCCAAGACCTCCATACCTATCGAATGCTTCCCCTCCCTACCCACACACACCCGAACCGATGCCTCAGAATAAAACTTATGCTTCACCATGTCCGCGTGACCCTTGCCCGGAGTATAAACAGCATCCAACCTCTTAAACACTACACCCTCTCGACCCTCACCCAACAATCGCTCATACTCCTGACGCTTCGCCTTATACCCCACAACCAACGGCACCACCCGTACCGAGGCCCCAAACGACATACCACTCAACCGAGCAAACCGATCCCCATACCCACGACCACGATAATCCTCCCCACCCACCTCCAACAAATCAAACACATGAAACACTTCCCCGATAGCCTCTCCATCCAATACCACCGACACAGATATCGCATCCCGCCATACAGCAGGATACCCTATCTCCTTCCCCTTCTTATTATACACCCGCATCTCCCCATCATTGAAACATACAACCTGATGCTTCCCATCCTTCTTCTCCTGAAGACCGTATCCCTCATCTCGCAAATACCCTTCCAACTCTGATTCCTCAATAGGATTCAGTAGCTGAGGAATAAAAGACGGCGGCGTAGTAGTAGGCTTTGCGGCCGTGGATCCCTCTGGGGCCACATACCCCACTCCACTATCAGACACCTCCACATATCCCTTTCCTACCTTCTCCGCCACGACCTTCTTGAACATCCTATCCGCTACTTCCAACTTCACCCCTTCAGCCTTTACCCCCGTCTGCAACGTCGACCCACGACGACCCCACTGACAGGCTACCGTATACAAACCAGCTATATCATCTAACTGAACATGATATTCCTTGTCACTTCCTCCACCCACAAAAAACAAATCCGCTTTCCGAATTATCATATCCACACACCTTTCTATCGCTACTATGAGAAAGGGCACGGATGGTTGGTCCGCGCCCTTCTACTTCCATCTGTTTGTAGCTTATCTGAGGGACTTCTTCTTACGTGCAGCCTCAGCCTCACACCCCTTTGACCCCACAGAACATTCATCCCAAGTGAGACTGTCCTTGTGATAGTTACAGTTACAGAGATGATAGGTCCTACCTTGTACCCTCTTAGGGTATAAAGACTTAGACATCCCTATGACCTCCATCCGGAATCCTCCCGATATCCCTTACGCTGTAAATCTTGAACAAACCCCGCAACAGCCTTCTTATTCCTGAATATCCTAATGGCATAGAAATCACTGCCATCCTTGTGCTTGCTCTGCCCATCATGATAATTCACAGTGTACTTCGCTCGACCTATGTTGTCTAAAAGATAAAACGTTTTCATTGTGAACCTCTTTCTTACTTCCGATATTCAACAGCAATCTTCTTCGCTAAGGTAATAGCCCCAACAAAATTGTTGTTCAAAGCCGTAATGGACCGCGCAATCAAAACCAAAACACACAAGATCAAAAAAAGTATCACTGCAATTATCGTGGTCATAGGGACACCACCTTCCTAAGTTTGTACGCAAGCTTGCTCATGTATGCTCCTTTCACACCTCAATAGATACCCAGGGCTCTTCGCTCTGCCCTAACCTCTGCTCTATACTCCGCTTCAGCTCTATACTCCAATCGCTTCCTCACCAAAGCCCTCTTCTGAGCATAGGTACACGCAGAGATAAGCACCACAGGTACTACCCTCTTACCCCCGCACTCGGTACATAGGACGTCATACCTCCCCTCCAGGTACTCCTCAAAGAACTCTGGGTCATCTGCCCGTATCTCATCTGAGAACCCGTTACCATCTATCGCAGGGTTAGAGTGCTTCCCATCCCCACCACACCTAGGGCATACCTCATATCGAGCAGGAAGAAGCATAGTCTCTTCCTCATAATCTTTATCCATAACTACCACAGGAATTATCATGGTCATACGGACACCTTCCTAATCCTAAGTTTGTACGCAACGTACCGGGAATACCGAATGATCAAATCATCACACTCCTCTACACTCCTCCTACGACCCTGAGCCAACCTCAAGACCATCGAAATGACATCACATACCCAAGTATCCTACGCATCCTTATCCCCCACAAACCGCTCAGCCTCACGTATACTACTCTTCCGATCACCATTTATAAGAGCCAGTACCGCTTCACACGCCGAAACAAAACCATCATGCCAGGCCGACGGCATAGATGATAGATTGAGATTACGATTGTTTGAAGACCACATCTCCACCACACTACGTACCTGCTTAAGCGTTACCTTCTCCATCATACCCCCCCTATTTGTGACCAACCCGCTTAAAATCACACGCACCAACAGCATCACAGAATACTCCTAACCCATACTGATGCGTACATGGACCACGGTCCATCGCACATGTATTCTTCACCCGTGTCCACGTCCAATCTATAGCCCTACACTCCTCCATCCCCCTACACGTCTTCTTCATCTCAATCACAGGACGCTTACTCACCCTGAAACCCTCAGACCGAACATATGCCCTGATAAGCGGCAAAGCCTCTACCGATCCCACACCTGCCCGACCATCCCTCAAATGAACCTGAACACCCTTCCTAAACCGCTTGATGTACCTGTCACGACGACGAATCACCTGGTGGTACAACACGAAAGTATCCACCAGACCAATGTCTATATCCTCGTCACTAAACCCTACCCCTACCGAATGAAGAACTTTTATACGCATTAAAACCCCCTGAGTTTGGTTTCAAGATACTGTAGTCCTTCCGCAGTCAAGATAGCACCTATGAGGAGAGGTAAACAGTCCATGTTCTGATCTATAATCAGGACCTCCGTATTACCATTGTCCACCCACACCCCCGATCCTAAACCATCCCAGGACCCACCACTTTCGCCACCCCCGATCCTGACCCGTCCCCAGACCCTGACCCGAATGAATACCCCGACCCGTCCCCTGACCCATACCAGATCGGAAGAGCGTCGTGTAGGGAAAGAG